>AUXO018343520.1_pt1 | contig 13136 bp, 2 predicted proteins | sample 768731 | NCBI WGS metagenome assembly AUXO01 (sample SAMN02715735, study PRJNA202380) | gut metagenome | biome: sheep rumen | host: Ovis aries | place: New Zealand: Palmerston North
AATGCTAAAGGTAAAGCAACCTTTAAAATCAAAAAATTAACCAAAAAAGGCAAATACAATGCTAAAATTACATTTAAAGGAAACAAGCTTTACAAAGCATCTAGTAAAAAAGTTAAAATTACTGTAAAAAAATAGAGAACTAAACATTCTCTATTTTATTAATTTTTTTAAATCAAATTTTTCATGCTTATTAAATTATTATAATTGCAAAAAATTAATTTTAAAGGAGGAATTATGGATTTATGAAATTTAAGTATTTATTAATGATATTCTTAATATTTTATATAATTATGTCGTGCAGTTTTGTTGTTGCAAGTGATAATACTACAGGTATTAGTTCTGAGAAAATTTTAAATCAACAAGAAATAACTGTTGATGAAGAAAATACGGAAATTTTAATTGAAGATGATTATTTGGCTGATTTTGAAGATAATGATTATCTCTTTGATGATAATATAAATAATTCTATTGAAATATATGTTGGTGAAAATAAAACAAGTGATGGGGGTAATGGATCATATAATAATCCATATGCTACATTAGACTTGGCATGTCAAAATGTAAATGGTGAAAATAAAGCAACTGTTAATATATTTAATGGAACTTATTACTTGGGTTCTCTATTAAAATTCAACACTAGTAACCTATTTATTAATGGAATTAATGGTAAAGTAATTATTAAAAATGAAAAAAACACCTATCAAGACCAACAAGCATTTTCACTACAATCTTCTACTGCAAATTTCACAATGAAAAACATTATGTTCGATTCATCAGTTACAGTAAGTGGAGGTCAATTCACCTCATTTATTGGAAATGCAAATTATGGAACATATATTAATTGTACATTCAAAGGAACAATATATACTTGGTTATATGGGAGTTATGAATTTAATTCAAAATTTATTAATTGTATTTTCACAGAATTTGAAAGTGTATGTTTTTTTCATAGTTCTTTTGGACGATATGGTTTAGATGGTTCTAATTTTGTTTACTTTGAAAATTGTATATTTTTAACTCCAAAACTAGAATATTTAAATCAATATATAAGTCAGGATAAGAATATTTCAATGAATGGAATTTGGTTTGGTGAAAATAAAATTGGTGATTATACTAAAAATTTACGTGTACCTTCGCAGACTAGTGGTGGTCTTAGAAGGGATATTCCGGTTATAAGATATGCGATTTTTTCTGTTCATGAAAATTATTTGGGCAATAATCTGTATGAGATTGTTGGTAAGTTGACTTGGAATGGTACTGATAGTAGTGAAGGAATGGAAAATTTCCCACCAATGACAGTCACATTAACTTCAACTACTGGTGAAATCCAAAATGCTACCTTAATTAATGGTAGTTTTAAAGTCAATTACACAAGTAATTCTCAAGACAATAAGATTATCGTTAAATTAGATTATGAAAAAATCACATTAAATTTTAATACTATAAATCTCCAAGCAGAACCTATAAATATCTATTATGGTGATAATCAAGATATTAAAATTAAATTTAATAAAAAGATATCTGGACTTTTAAACATTACAGTTAATAATAAAACGTATGATAAAATAGAAGTAATTGACACAGATTCATTTGTTTACACTATTCTAGATAATTTAACTGAAGGTAATTATCCTATTTATATAGTTACATATAATAATGAGAACACTATTCATGGTTTAGGAGTGACAGAATTAATAGTGTCTAAAGTAAAAGAGTATGATTTTATCCCAATTTTGCCTGCTGATGCGAAAGTAGGTGAAAATAAAATTAGCTTTGAACTGCCGGAAGATGCAACAGGAAACATCACAATAATTTTAGGTGAAAAAAGTTTTACAATGGATACTTTAACTTCTAAGGAAATTTCAATCGATGGGTTTATTGAAGGAAACAATGTTATTAATATAATCTATTCTGGTGATAATAGATATGTTAATAAATCAGTTGTAAGAGTAATATCTGCAGAAAAAATTGAAATTACATTAGAAAATAATTTAATTTTCATTCCCTCTGCAGGAAATGATGTTGCAAGTTTTAAAATTAATTTACCAAGTGATGCAAGTGGTAATTTAACAATCAACGTCAACGGTAAAAATCACACACAAAAAGCAACAAATACCAATATCATTAAATTGGATGATTTAACACCTGGAAATTATGAAGCGACTATTTATTATTCTGGAGATGATAAATTCCATCCAACTAATATGAAGTATTCTTTTGAGATATCTAAATCTGTTTTAACTGCTAAAGATGCAGTTGTAAGTTACACTAGTAATAAAATGTATACGGTAGAATTGACTCGTGGAGGAAAAGCAATCACCGGCAAAACTGTAACTTTTAAAATTAATGGTAAAATAAAAACTGTTAAAACAGATAATAAAGGATATGCAAGTATAAAAATTAACCTACCTCCAAAATCCAAAGCATACACTATAACAGCAACTTATGGGGATGTTACAGTTAAAAACAAAATAACTGTTAAAAGTATAATTGTTGCTAAAAATTTAAAAGTTAAAAAATTATCTAAAAAAATTAAAATCAAAATAACATTGAAAAAGGTTGATGGGAAATATCTTAAAGGAAAAAAAGTTTCATTAAAATTCAAAGGAAAAACATACAACGCAAAAACTAATAAAAAAGGTGTTGCAACATTCACAATAAAAAATAATATTGTTAAAAAACTTAAAATAGGTAAAAAATACTCTTACAAAGTATCCTATCTAAAAGACACAGTATATAAAAAAATTACAGTTAAAAAATAGAAAAAAATTATTTATTATTTTTTTTCATTTTTTTGGAGGATGAGTTTAAAATGAATTTTAAAAAATCATTAATCTTGATAATGTTAATTATATTAATTTTAGGAATTAATATGGTATCTGCAGTGGAAGATACAAATACGACATTAAATCAAGATGAAAATATAATTAATGATGATGTTGCCCTATTTGATGATGAAAGTGTACAAAATTCGGATTCTCAAGAGTTAATACAAAATATTGAAGTGGAAAAAAGTGATTCTCTTGAAATAACTGTGCATGATACTCAAAAATCAGATGATGATTATTCTCAACAAATAACCTCGGATAGTGATTCATCTGATGTTATTGTTGTTAATGATTGGAATGAACTGCAGTATTATTGTTCTTTAACTGACAAGGATTATACTTTAAAATTAAAGGAAAATACTAATTATTATCCAGATGTTTCAAATCCAAATAATCAAATAAAAATTAACAATAATGTAAAAATTATTGGAAGTAAGGGTGCATATATTGGTGATAGTTATCCAAGTCAGAATTTAGTGTGGAATGGTACTAAGTTAATTTCAGGCAACCCAATTCGTTACACTCCAATTGTTGTTCCTGATGGTAATAAAATGGATTTAACATTGGAAAATATTACATTTAAATGGATTTCTACATTATATAATCCTGATGCAGTATTTCTCCAGATGGGTGGTGACGGTAACTATCTAATAAAAAATTGTATTTTTGAAGAAATTAGTCTTAATTTAGGTCATTCATCCATTGTTTGGCTAAAAAAAGGCGATGCACTCATTGAAAATTGTAGTTTCATTAATTGTACTACTGATTTTGGTTGTCTAAGTGTTTATAATAAAAATAGTTTTGACAATGCGCGCATGACAGTTAAAGATTGTTATTTTGAAAATAATTATGCTAGAACTGAACCCGGATGTATTAATAATTGTGCAATCTTAAATGTTTATAATACTACATTTATTAAAAATAGATCATTTTGGTGGGCTGGTGCAATTCACACTCATTATTATGCAGTAGCTAACATTTATGATTCTACATTTATTGATAATGTTGCTGGATGGAATGGAGGAGCACTATACACATACGGTGACTTAAACATTTATAATACTTCTTTTATTGGTAATAATTGTACCACTAACAGTGGAGGAGGTGCAATTGGAGCTTGTAAATATGAATCTTCACCACATATTTATATTGAAAATTCTTTATTTGAAAAGAATGCAAATAATTGTTGGAGTTTAGATGAATTATCCACTTCAGGCACTGGAGCAGGAGGTGCCATCTCTTTAATGGATGATGGTTCTCTTGAAGTTAGGAATACAGTATTTATTTCAAATGCAGCTTCTATTGGTACGGCTATTGCAGTTAGGGGGGATAATGTTTATGGTTATCCTGATGTTATAATAGTTAACAATACATTTATAAATCACATTAGAATAGGGGATGTTTTACATGTTTGTGTAAAAGGTACTTTTGTAAATATTTCTGATAATGTGTATGTTGGTAATTCTATTGAGTTTTCTAGTGTTAATTTGAAAACTGTTAGTGTGGGCAATGATTATGCTACATTACAAGTTAGCTCTAAACTGTCTAATCCTAGTTATTATGATTATGACATTTTAGATAAGACTTGTTATGATGTTTATGTTAATGATCAGTATGTTAAGACTGTTAATACTACTAGGTTCACGGTTGATTTTGGTGATTTGGATATTTGTAATGTTTATGTGATTCCAACAATTTCCAATCGTAAATCTAATGAATTAACACTAACAAGTACTAGAAATTATATTTTTGTATCACAAAGTGGTAGTGACAGTAATAATGGTAAATCACGTAATGCTCCCGTAAAATCAATACAAAAAGCAGTTGAATTGGCTAGAAACTGTCATAATATTATTCTTTTAGGCGGTTTTTATGACGAATCAAATGTAAGCGTTGATTATGATTTAACTTTAAAAGGTGAAAATGGTGCAACATTAACTGATTCCACTTCCTTTATTGTTTCATCCAATCAATTAAATTTAAAAAATTTGGCTATTAATAATTTAAAAACGGATAATTTCATTACTCAAAATAACGGTAATTTATCAATGAGTAATGTTATTATTACAAATAATGATGTAACTAATTTAATTAAGGCTCATAATGTTTTTATTACAGATTCAATTATTATTAATAATTCTGGTTGTGTTTTAAGTAATGATTTCACTTCAGTTAGAAATTCAATTTTACTAAATAACACTAATCTTATTGAAGGTAATGCATATGATTTGGATTATAATTGGTGGGGTTCTACTTTAGAAAACTATCAGATTAAACCGTTTAATGACATTAATAATTGGTTAGTTTTAAATGTAACTGCTGATGTTAGTGAATTGGAAATAAATCAAGTTACTACAGTTGATTTTGCATTTTATTTAGTAAATAATGACGAAATCACTAAATATACTAATTTAAGAAGTATTGATTTAATGTTAACTGGGGTCAATGGTGATGCAGTTAATTCTACAACATCTAATTCAAGAATCACTTTTAAATTAACTGCATTAAGTGATGGTAAGTTAATAACTAAATACAATAATATTGAAACAAAAATCACTTTTAAATTTATCAAATCTGATCCAGTCATTCGATTTGATTATGATAATATTATGGTTGGGGATGATTTAATAATTAAAGTTACTCTTTTAGATGATATTCGAGGTAATTTAACTATTAATGTTTCTAATCAATCCCAATTTAAAGTAGTTAATTCAAATACTTTGATTTTTAATTTCACTAATTTAACTGCTGGTGATCATGATATTGTTTTGAGTTATTCTGGTGATGATAAGTATTTGTCAAAACAATTAATTGAAAATGTTTTTGTTTCTAAACACGAATCATTTACTAATTTGGCTTTAGGGGAAATAATTGTTGATGAAGATTTGGTTTTAACAATTACCTCTCCAAGTGATGCAACAGGTAACATTTCACTCTACATTAATGATGAATTTTATAATTTGGTGTTAAATGATTCTGTGGTAAATTACACTATTAAAAATATCTCTCGTGGGGATTATAGAATTTCCGTTGTTTATAATGGGGATGATAAATACCTTAAAAGCGGTGATTATAAGTTTATTGAAGTGGATAACATTGAATCTACAATGAAACTAAGTATTTCGGATATTACTTATGGTGAATGTGTTGTTGTTCAGGTATTTTTAAATGATAATGCAACGGGTAATGTAACAGTAGTTATTGATGGAATTACAAACTCAAGCATTGTTAAAGATGGTAAGGCCAATATTACTCTTTGGGATGTTTATGCCGGTTTTAAACAGGTTTCAGTTTTCTACACTGGTGATGGCACATACTTTAACAAAACCCAAAATGCTACGTTCACAATCAATAAAGCAAACTTAACCTTTACAATCACTTCCAGCGATATTATGGTTGGACAGGATGCAATAATCCATATTAAAGTCCCTGCAAAAACTGAGGGTAACTTCACAATAAACGGTGAGGTAATCTCAATACCATTATCTGGCACTATTGAATATGTTATTGAAGATTTAGAAATTAGTGAATATGAAATAACTGCAATCTATAATGGAAATAACTACAATACAGTTTCAAATTCTACAAGCTTTGCAGTATTGGAATATGAATCTCCTCAATGGATGGGATTTGATGAAACAAATAAATATAATACAAATGTCAATGGTGAAATAAACTATTTAAATAAATTAAATTCAACAATTAATAATTTAGCTATTGATAGTGAAGGCAATATTATTGTTTCAACAGTGGAAGGCATTTATTCATTTAAAGCAGATGGCACACTAATTTGGGCTTTCGAATCTAATTATTTCATTGGTAATTTTTCAGGAATTATAATAAGCCGTGATGTAATTATTTCGCCAAAAAGTGGAGATACATTATACTTTATTAATCAAAGTTCAGGTAATAAATATGGATCTTCAAATTTATATCAGGGCTCTAGTTTGTTTGCCCCTTCAATTGATTCCAATGTTAACTTATATGTAGTTAGTGAATATCAGCATGATTCTGGAAGTTATAATTTGGTTAAAATTCCTTATCGTGTTTGGGAAAATGGTGGTCAAGTCACATTAATTAATTTAGGCAATTATAAGCCATTGGCTTCTCCGACTGTAAGTGATGATATTATTGTTGTTTTAAGTGAAGGCAGACTTAGGGGAATAGATACTAAGACATTATCAACTAAATTTATCTTAACAGGTAATTTTGCATCTGTAAAACCTATAATTGATGAAAATGTTATTTATGCTGTTTTAGGTGATTCTATTGTTGCATATGATTTTAATGGTTATCAGTTATGGAAAACTAAAGTAACTGGTGGTGCTGGAGATAAATTGGTCTTAGACAAAGAAAATGGATTATATCATGTTAGTTCTAAAGGAACATTATATAATTATGATTTAATTAATGGTAAAGAGTTATTAATTTCAAATTTAAAAGTCACATCTGGTATTTTAATTGATAAAGATGGAGATTTATTATTTGCTTCTGATAACTCATTTTATAAATTATCATCTGTGGGTGATATTTTATGGAAATCTAGTCTAAATTCCACTATTGTTGGCAATCCTGTGATGGATAAAAACGGTATTATTTATGTAACTTCTACTGATAATAATTTATATTCAATTACACAGGATGTTTTAAAAAATACAGATATAAATGTGGAAGTTAATGGAAATCAACTCATAATTAATTTAGATGGTGATGCAACTGGTTTAGTTAACGTAACCATTAATGGCAACACATACAGTGGGATAATTGATCATGGAAGATCTATTATAATTACTTCTGTTTTAGATATTCACAGCATTGATGTTAATTATTCTGGTGATTTGAGATTTAATAAATTTTATAAATCATTACAAATGTCTGATTGTGTTGTTAATTTGGATTATTCTATTAATCCTGTAATTTCTTTAAGCTTAGCAAATGATGCAACTGGTATGATCACTATTATTGTTGATGGAAAAAGATTTGATGCTAAATTAAACAATGGAAAAGCATCAGTAACTATTCCTCAATTAAGTTTAGGCAACCATAGTATTACTATCGTTTATATTGGGGATGGTAAATATGTGGGTTTTACTAAAAACACTCAAATTTCCACACCTGTATTAACAGGTTCTAATATGGATATTCTTTATAATAGTAATGGATATTATAAAGTTCGTTTAACACAAGATTCTAAGGCATTGTCTGGTAAATATGTAACAATATTTATTGGAAGCAGTAAATTTAATGTAAAAACCGATAAAAACGGTTATGCATCAGTTAAAGTTAATCTGCCTCCTAAAAGTTATAAAGTTAGTGTTGAATACTTCAATGTTAAAATATCTAAGAAATTGACTGTTAGTAATATTGTTGTTGCTAAGAATGTTAATGTTAAAAAGTCTGCTAAATCACTTAAAATTAAAGTTACTTTGAAAAAAGTGAATAAAAAATACTTAAAAGGTAAAAAGCTCACCTTAAAAATCAAGGGTAAAAAAATCACTGCTAAAACAAATAAAAAAGGTGTTGCAACTTTCACTGTTAAGAAATCTATCCTTAAAAAACTTAAAAAAGGTAAAAAATACACTTATACAGTAACTTATATGAAAGACACTGTTAAAAAAACACTTAAAGTAAAATAAATGGGAAAATATAATTTTTTCTCTTTTATTATTTTTTTCGTATGGAGGAAAATATGAATAAGAAATTATTTTTATTAGGATTACTGTTAATATTAATATTAGGTGTTTCTCAGGTGTCTGCAGGAGATATAGTTGATAATTTAACAGTTTCAGATGATGCATCTAATATTGAATTTGAGTATAATGATAATTTATCTGTTTGTGAGGATACAGTTAATATTAATGTTGATGATAATTTAAAAATTTATGAAGAAACTGATGATAGTCATTTTGATTCGAAAAGTAATTTAGAAAGTTCCAATTACCAAAATGAAGTAACAATTGCAGAATCATCTGATGTGATTGTTGTTAATGATTGGAATGAATTGCAGTATTATTGTTCTTTAACAGATAAAGAGTATACTTTGAAATTAAAGGAAAATACTAATTTTTATCCTGATCCGAATAATCCAAATAATCAAATAAAAATTTATAATGATGTAAAAATTATTGGAAGTGAAGGTTCGTATATTGGTGATAGCACTAATGATGCTGGAAAATATAATGATAAGGATAGTAGATATATTAAATATATTCCAATTCTTGTAGAAGGTGCAGGTATTGATGTTAGTTTTGAAAACATTACTTTTAAATGGATTCACACTTTTAAGCAACCTGAAAGTATTTTTATGCAATTAAATGGTGGAGGCAATACGTTAATTAAAGGATGCACTTTTGATACAATTGAAACTCTGGTTGGAGCCGCATCATTAGTATATCTTAAAAAAGGTGAAGTAGTTATTGAAAATTGTTCTTTTGTGAATTGTACTGTTCCTAAAGCTTTAGTTATGGTTTCCAGTCAACAGGAAATGATTATTCGTGATTGTTATTTTTACAATAACTATGGTTATGAGCATTCGACTTGTGGTATGAATTGGGGTACACTTTCTATTTATAACACTAAATTCTATAAAAATCGTTCTGCTGCTTGGGCTGGTGGAATAACCACGTATGGTCAAGGTATTACTAATATTTATAACTGTAATTTCACTGATAATGTTGCCGGTTGGAATGGTGGAGCATTATATATTTATAATATTGCTAACATCTACAATACTACATTTGAAGGTAATAATTGTACTACTAATAATGGTGGTGGTGCAATTGGTGCCTGTAAATATAGTGGAATTCCAAGAATTTACATTGAGGAGTGTTTGTTTAAAGACAACAATAACAATTGCTGGGCTTTGGATGATTTATCAACTGATGGTACTGGTCGTGGAGGAGCTATTTCTTTAATGGATGAAGGTTCTCTTGAAGTTAGAAATACTGTGTTTATTGCTAATTCTGCTTCTATTGGTACTGCAATTTGTGCAATTGAAGCAGGAATTTATGGTTCTCCTGATATTATCATTGTTAATAATACTTTTATCAATCATACTCGTGCAGGAGATGTTTTAAATGTTCGTGTAATCGGTACAATCTTAGATATTTCTAATAATACTTATATTGGCAATTCCATTGAATTTTCCACTTTAACATTGAAAACTCTCAGTCAGGGTAAGGATCAATCAACATTACAAGTAACTGCTAAATTATCCAACCCCGGTTATTATGAATCGGATATTTTAGAAAAGACCTGTTATGATGTTTATGTTAATGGTGAGTATGTAAAGACTGTTAATACCACTAAGTTCACGATTGATTTTGGTGATTTGGATATTTGTAGTGTGTATGTTGTTCCGACTATTTCTAATCGTAAATCCAATGAGGTTACATTAACCAGTACTCGTGAATACATTTTTGTATCACAAAACAAGGGTAATGACAATAACAATGGATTAACTAGAAATGCTCCTGTAAAATCTATTAAAAAAGCATTAGAATTAGCAGTGAAATGTAAGAATATAATCTTGTTGGATGGAGAATACAGTGAATCGGGTTTATCTGTAAATTATGATTTAACTTTAAAAGGTGAAAATGATGCAACATTAACTGGTGCTACATCTTTTATAACTAATAACAATTTTACATTGAAGAATCTGAAAATCATCAATTTAAATGGAAATATTTTCATTAAGGGAGGTAATTCCACTTTATCAGTTCAGAATTGTATTTTCAATGGTAATAAGGTATCTGGACTTATTGAAGGCGATTCAATAGTTGTTTTCAAGTCAATTTTTACAAATAATAATCTAATTATTAAAAACAGTAGATTTGCCACTATTCAGGATTCAATCCTTTTAAATAATACTGAAGTTATCATTGACAGTTCTAATTATGTTTTTGATTATAATTGGTGGGGTAGCACTTTGGAAAATCAAGTAAAACCAAATAATCTGAATATTACTAATTGGTTGGTTTTAAAAACAATTGTTGATAAAAATCAGCTGGAAAATAATCAGTTTGCAAATGTTGAATTTAATTTTTACTTGAATGACTCCAAATATTTGAATTTGCCAAAAATCAATTTAAATCTAAATTCAATTAATGGAATAACAAATTTAAACGCTACTCCATTAAATTCAAAAATCATATTTGCTTTAACCGGTTTTGAAAATGCAACTTTAACTGCTGATTATAATGATATCATAACTTCAATTAACTTTGAGTTTTTAAAATCTGACCCGAATATTAACCTCAAAACATCTGATATAATGGTTGGAGAGGATTTGCTTATCAAGGTTAGCGTTCCCCGTGATGCGGATGGTAATCTCACAGTAACTGTTTTCAACATCACTCAAGTTAAAGAAATCACATCTTCAAATATGAATTTTGTTTTCGCTAATTTGAGTGCAGATAATTATGATGTCATTGTCAATTATGAAGGCAATCAGAAGTATTCGCCGCAAGTAAAAACCACTAATGTCAACATAAACAAGTATGGTTCTACTGTTAAAATCAATTTTACCGAAATTGAAGTTGACAAGGATTTAATCATTACAATTACAGTAGATAGTGATGCAACAGGAAATATTTCACTTTACATTAACAGTAAACTTGAAACATTAACATTATCACAATCAAAAGCAAATTACACAATTAAAAACATTACTCGTGGAGACTACATTATCGCTGCAATTTACAATGGTAATGATAAGTACATGCAAAGCAGTGATTGTGTTAAAATAGAAGTTGACAATATTGAAGCTACACTGAATATTGAAGCAAATAACATTACTTATGGCAACATTGCAGTCATTGATGTTTATTTAAATGATAATGCAACTGGTAATGTTACTGTAAGTGTTGATGGTGTGTCAAACACTTCAAGTGTTAGTGATGGCAAAGCCCAAATCACAATAGCTAATCTGGATGCGGGAGTTAATAAAAACATCACTGTTTTCTATACTGGTGATGATACATACTTCAATAAAACAGTGGGATCTGTTTTTACAATTGCTAAAAGCAATTTAACGTTTTCCATTAGTGCTAGTGATATTATGATTGGTCAAGATGCTGTTATCAAAATCATTGTTCCAGCAAAAACAACAGGTACTTTCACCATCGGTGAGGATACAATCACAATACCAATTTCAGGAAATATTGAATATGTCATGGAAGATTTGGAAATCGCCGAATACACTATTACTGCAACTTATAATGGAAATAATTACTTTACAGTTTCCAATTCAACTGAGTTTAAGGTTTGTGAATATCAGTCTCCTCAATGGACAAATAATGGAGCAAACACACAAAACACTCATCAGACAATTTATGAATCACAAACTAATGGTGAAATATTATTTACTGTTCAAATTGATGGGGAAATTGCAGGAGATTTAACCATTGACAGCAACGGCAACATTTACATTGCAACTAAGGATAATATTTATTCTTTCACTCCAGAGGGTGTGTTGAATTATGTATTTGTTCCGGATACTCGTGAAAGCAGTTTTTCAGGAACATGTATTAGTCGTGATGTTGTAATTGCACCTAAATCCGGTGATACCTTGTATTTCATTAACCAAAGCAGCGGTGAAAAGTATGGTTCAGCTAACCTGTATCAGGGATCTAGTGTCTATGCTCCGGTAATTGATTCCAATGCAAATATTTACATTGTAAGTGAATATCAAACAAAAACTGGTACTTATAATCTTGTTAAGATTCCATATAGGTTATGGGAAGGTGGAGGAAATCCAATCTTGATTGACCTTGGCAAATATGCTCCTCTGGCTTCACCAACATTAAACGAAAATGTTATTGTTGTTTTAAGTGAGGGCAGGCTTAGAATAATTGATGCCAAAACATTAAGGTCAAATTCCATTATCACTGGTGATTTTAAAAATGTCCGACCGGTGGTTGGTGAGGATGATAGTATTTATGCTGTTTTAGGTGATGTGATTGTCGCATATAATCCTCAGGGCACTCAATTGTGGAAAACCAGGATAACTGGTGGTGCCGGCAATCAATTGTTTTCAGATTCTGAGTTCCTATATGCTACAAATTCTAAAGGCAACCTTTACAAGTATGATTTATCAAATAATGGTAAGGAATATCTGGTTTCCAGTTTAAACATTACTTCTGGTGTTTTGATTGGTTTGAACAGTAATTTATACTTTGGCTGTGATAATCTGTTCTATGCAATCGATTCAAAAGGTGGTGTATTGTGGAAATCCGATTTGGGATCTAAAATCACAGGAAGTCCTGTCATGAGCATGGACGGAACAATATATGTGACAAGCGAGGACAA
>AUXO011515186.1_pt1 | contig 13135 bp, 13 predicted proteins | sample 768731 | NCBI WGS metagenome assembly AUXO01 (sample SAMN02715735, study PRJNA202380) | gut metagenome | biome: sheep rumen | host: Ovis aries | place: New Zealand: Palmerston North
AGAAGAATAATTGAAAGAATCAAACAATTAACCGTTGATATGGAAATGATTAGTGAAAACAAAAGAAAGTAGTAACAAAAATAAAATAAATTTGTTATAATCTTTAAGAGGTAATAAAAATGAAAGATTTAAGAGTAATATTTATGGGAACACCTGATTTTGCTGTTCCAGTATTAAAAGCACTAGTTGAGAATACTAACGTTGTATTAGTTGTAACTCAACCTGATAAAAGAGTAGGTAGAAAACAAGAAATAAAAATTACGCCAATAAAAGAATTGGCTAATTCATATAATATACCTGTATTTCAACCTGAAAATATAAAAAAGGATTTTGAAAAAATTATTAGTTATAAAGCTGATATTATAATTACTTGTGCATATGGGCAAATAATTCCTGAAGTAATACTTAATAATCCTGAATTAGGATGCATAAATGTTCATGCTTCGTTACTTCCTAAATTAAGAGGAGGAGCTCCGATACATCACGCTATAATGGACGGGTATAAAGAAACAGGAATCACTATAATGTACATGGATAAGGATATGGATACCGGGGATATTATAAGCCAAAAATCTTGTGAAATAGAAATAAATGATAACATGGAAACTCTTCATGATAAACTAAGTGCAATGGGAGCAAATCTATTAATAGAAACTTTAACAAATATATTAATAGGATCTTCTAAAAGAATAAAACAAAATGATTCCGAAGCTACCTATGCTTGGAACATAAAAAGAGAAGAAGAACACATCAATTTTAATAGAACAGCCCTAGAAGTATATAATCATATAAGAGGATTATATCCGTTCCCTACAGCTTATTGTTTAATTAACGGAGAAGAAACAAAAATATTAGAAGCTTACATAGGTGAAAAAGATTCAGACTTTTCATCATCAACAATCTGCGATATAACCAAAGAATCTATTGGAATATCTACTAAAGATAAGATTATCTATATAACTAAGATTAAACCATTTGGTAAAAAAGCTATGTTAGTAAAAGATTATTTAAATGGTATAGATAAAAATAAACTTCTTCATACTATTGTTGAATGAAAAAAATAATTAAAGAATATAAATTTTTATTTATATACAGTATCATAATAATTGTTATCTTACTATTTATTCTTTTTGCAGTAGATGATAAATACTTTATAAAAAAGAATAATAATACAATAAATACAAAAGAAAAATCTAAAACAATAGATTATAAAAAACAATTAGAGCAATTATTAAATGAGAATTATTCATACCATTACGACCTTAATTATAATGGTGAAACATATAAATGCGAAGGAATAAAGAAGAAAGAAGAAGAAAAAGGTAAATGTATAGAACCGGAATCTATAGAATACAATAACGATAATTATCAAGAAGTTTTTAAAAATATAAATACAAAATATTTAGATGTAAATTACATATACAATATAATAAAAGAACTTGACCCCGAGATGACAAATCTTAATGTTAAACGATATTACACTTATGATGTAAATATATTGAATATGAAAGGAAACATAATAGTATATTCTGATTTGTCAAGAATCACTCAAATTACAATAGCTAACGGGTATTTAACTTATGTATTATATTTTGATAATATAAAATAAATTTACAAAACTTAAATTAACGTATTTACTATTATATTATTCTGCGATATTATCAAAAGGGATATAAATTATTGAGGATAGTGAGCAAGATGGTTAAGAGTATTAAAAACAATTTTATATTTGAAGGTATTAAATTAAAAAAAAGGCAACAAAAAATTGTCACTCTTTTAAGTAGTTGCAAAGAAGTTCGAGATACTGCCTATCCTTTAGAAAACTCTAACGTTACGGAGTTGGTAATTAAAGAATTGTATGCTAGCAAACAAAAGGGATATACCTATTTATCTGGTATATTACAATTAGAAGATGGCGAAAAAGAAGAAAACAGAAACTTTGTTGCTTATCTTACAGAAAAGAATAATGAGTATCATATCTTATTAGACATTACTCGTAATATAAATGGTGAAAACAAAATGATAAGGACTACAGATATTATCCAAGAAGAAGAGGAAAATATTATTTCTCATACTTCATACTGTAGTATTGGTTTTTTACAAGAAAAGGTATTCTCAGAAGAATTCCCTAAGGGTTATTTAGATAGTACACCAGTAAAAACAGAACAATTAAGTGCTTTATAAGCACCTTTTTAATTTGGAGGTAAAAATGAAAAACTATTTCTTACTCTTTATAACAATCATCGTGTTTGTTTTAACAATTATTTCCAAAGAAATAAATCTTTTTTTGTCTTTTATTCTCCTATTCTTTCCGATACTAATTAACTATTACTTCTCTAAAAAAGAGGGGATAGAAATAAGAATAAATTCCAAAATAATTCTTTTATTCTATTTATTTACTTGTGTCTTATATTATCTAATAAGTAAAGATCATCTATCTTGTATTATTTTATACTTATTACAAATTAGTTATCTTTTTTATAATCCACGATTAAAAATAGAAGAAGACATATTATATACAAAAGAAATATTTATAAAGAAAAATATTGTAATACCAGAAAATCTAAAAAAAGACTTTCTAAAAGCTGGAATAACTATAAAAAACAATACTCAATCCAATAAAAATATAAATACTATAAAAAGTATTAAAGAGTTAGAATCTTTATATCAGCAAATAAAAATAAATCGCAATCGATATGAAAACTTAATAAGAAGTAAAAAATATAAAATTGTATCTTCATTTATAATACCGTTTATAATCGTCTTTATTTATATATTCAATCTTCCTAATCCTATAACAACCCCAGTGGTATTATTCACTTATTTTTTATATACTATTACAAATGTTTTTCTATCAATATTTCTTCCTAGTGAAAAAGACATTATGAAGAGAAAGCCAAGAATAAAAGGAGAAAACTTATATTCTAAAGAAGAAAAACTATTTATAATAGTAAACATAATTTGTAATATCATAGCTATTACTATTCCTTATCTGTCTATAATTTATAATACAAACAATCCTATTATTGCTTCTTATACATTAATGATTACTATAATTATAGCTAATATTATTAATATCGCTTACCATATAGATGACAGTTTAACTATTATTAATCTGTTTACCAGTTTTAATAGTATTATTTACATTACAATAATTATTACCAGTATAGCTATCTTTATTAATATAAATAAGATTTATTATATATATAGTATATATCCAATAGGAAACTATTTAAAAATAATTATTATTTCTTTGTTTGCTATCGCTTGGGAAGATATAATAAAAATAGCCAGATACTTACATAGTAAGAAAGGAGAATAATTATGATAACTTTAACAAAGAATATAGAAGAAGCAAAATTTATTACTCACTCAGGAATATTTCATCCAGACGATGTCTTTTCAACTGCTTTCCTTGATAAAATGTTCCCAAATAATAAAGTTATAAGAGTTAATAAAGTAGAAAAAGTAAAAAAAGATCAAATAGTATATGATATAGGATTTGGTAAATTTGACCATCATGGTAAAGATGCTAGGTGGCGAAATGAAAAACTAAAATATTCGTCTTTTGGCTTATTATGGAAAACCTATGGCCATCAATATTTAGAAAAAATAACTCCACATTACCAAGATGTTTGGAAGAAAATAGATGAAAAACTAGTTTGTCAAATAGATGGAATAGATAATGGTAATTTCCCCAAAATTATTGCTGATTATGAATTGCTTGATTTAGATAAAGTTATAGATTTATATAATAAGAACTGGGATAGTAAAGATGATAATGATGAACAATTTTTAAAAGCCGTATTTGTAGCTTCTGAGTTGTTAGATAACCTTATCAAAAGAGAAATATCCTATAGTATAGCTTTTAAAAAAGTAATAGAAATAATAAATAATACAGAAGGTGATATCTTATACTTAGATGAATATATGCCTTATGAAGAAGCAATTTTTTATAATAACAATAACAATCGCTTTAAAGCGATAATCTATCCAGCAAATAGAGGTGGCTTTAATATAAAACCAATTACTATATCTAAAGATTCTTATGAATTAAAATATCACTTTCCTGAAGAGTGGTGTGGCTTAGAAGAAAAAGAATTAATAAACAAAAGTAAAATAAGAACACTTAGATTTATTCATTCTAACGGCTTTATAGCTTCAACAGGTACAAAAGAAGATGCTTATTTATTATGTAAAAATCTTAATTAAAAAATAAAAAAAGTGTAACTTAATTACACTTTTTTCTTTAACAAAAAAATAGTATAATTAAACATAATAAGGAGTTGTTTATTATGGATTACGAAGAAAAAGCTATTAAACTACTAAATGGCGATAAACAAGTGCTCAAAGAAATAATTAGTACAATAAAAGAAGAAGATTTTGATACAATAAAAAAACTATATTTTTATATAAAAAATCATCATTCTAAATCAGATGTTAATAAATTTATAAACGTTATAATAAATAATATTGATATTGTATACGATGATGAAATGAATCTAAATAGCAACATATCCTTCTTAAAAGAAGTACAACCTTTAATAATTAAGTTCTTATTAATTAATAACTATGAATTTAGTGATAAGCAATTAAAAAAAATGAAAAACGAGTTATTAATAGAAATGCCTATTAATGCATCTATAGAAGAAATCTGTCAAAGACTTCAAAGAAAAGAGTTTTCTCCTTCATTATTAAATGTAACAAAGTTAAAAAAAGTTATCAATTTTGCATCCGTCAATAATTTAGATAAAGTAATAGAAATACTAGTAGATGATTATGATTTTATAATTCAATATAATAACAGTAATATCAATACTTCTTTACTTCTAAAGCACTCACAAAAACTAAGCTTTCGTGAAAAAATATTACTATCAAAAAGATTTAACATAGAATTAAAGAGTAAACCTGAAGAAATAACTAAGTATTTAACTAAAGAAGAAGTAAAATATTTAAAATCAGATATCTATGTTAAAAATATGTTCTTGTCTAAAGGATTAAGATATGATGTTTTAGAATCTAGTACTATTACTAATCTAATAGACAATATTAATATTTTTAAATCCTACCCATTTAGAACTATTAACGAGTTCTATGAATCTATTTCTAATAATAAAAAACTAAGTGATAATAAAGTATTAAAAGATATTTATCTTAACAAAATAGATGATATTTATGATAATATTCGCTTGTTTAAATCTTTAAACAAAGAAAGCATTAATGAAATTATTGCAGAGTATCCAAGAGAATTAATATATTTAAATCTATTTATTAACGTTAACGAAGAAGAAAAAAAGTGGCTATTAGAATTACCAATTATTAAAGAAACTCTATATAATACTAAAAAAACAAAAGTATATAATTATCTAAATCATAATGAATTATATAATATATTAAAAACTAAAGATAATATTTTTAAATATAAAGAGTATTTTAATATACTAAAAGAAAGTGAAATTAGAACGTTAATAAATAATGATAAGAATTATAATAATTTTGTTAATTCTATAAGAGAAAATAAAATAGATGTTGATAATATTAATAGATTTTTATCTATATTCTATTTGCCATATCAAAAAGAATTTGTTATAAATTTAAACTCATTTTTCCCTAGTAATCTATATTTAGATTTCTTTGTAAGTAACATTCCTATATTTCTAGAGGTAATAAAAAGTAACAAAAATTTAAACAATATAATTAATAGCTTTGATCCTAGGAAAAAGAAAAAAATAGAGTTTTTATTACAAAACTTGAGTAAAACAGATATAACAAAGATAAAAAAAGAAAAAATATTAAATTCAGAATTGGTAAATATAATAAAGAATTATACACTAGATACCGATTCAAACATAACAGATATATACTTTAATACGCCTATAAATAAATTAATATCTATTTTAAAAAATAACGATAATCTAGTAAAACAATTAATAAAAGAAAACATTAATAAGGAAGAAAAACTTAATATAATACTAAGCTCTAACGAAATAACCGATATATTTTTGAATAAAAAATATATAAAAGAATATGATAGACCATTACTTTTATCTATAATAAATAACTTGGATAGAAATCAAAAAGAAAAATACTTTGGCAATTTCTTAATAGATTATATATATTCTAAAGATATTATAAGAATATATAATAATTTGAAAGAAAAGAATAATAATATAAATGATACTTTGGTTATCGACTTCCTAAATGATAAAACTATTAAATTAAAATTTAGTATATTAGAATATCTAACCAAGTATAAAGAACTTCAAGAAGATATGATACTTTTATTAGATTATATAACTGTTAAAGACATAACAACTTTATTTGCTTCTCTAGATGGTCTAGATAAAGAATTCATCCTTCCAAGAATACTAAAACCAATATCACAAAGTATTAAAGGAAGAAATAGAAAAAAAATAGGTAACTTCATAAACTTCTTTAAAGAAATACCTGTTATTTCAAAAAAAGATTGGGAAAACATAATCAGTTATCTTCTATATCATGTATCTTTAGTTCCAAATTCTTTGAAGAATACCTATGTTCCAGTTCCTTCTAACTATACAGAAATCAAAAACTATGAAATAGATTTTTATCATAATGTCTCAGATTTATTACTTAAGAATTATAAATTAACTAAAGAAGAAGTTTATTATTTAACAAATAAATATTCTAAAGGATTTCTATTTATTAATAATTTGAACATCTTATATAAATCTGAAAAAAAAGAGAATATAAAAAAGAACTACAAAATAATAGAAGTGTATAAAGAGCTATTTAAAGTAAAAGAAGAATGTAACAACAAACTATCTTATGAATTGAAAAAATCAATAACTAATTTATCTAAGAATAATAATAAAGTATTTAGAGAAAATTATACATTTTATATTTCAAGAAATAAATATACCTATCTAATTATAGATAATAAGTTTAATAGTTATAAAGAATATTCAGCATTTATGAATAGCATAACTACTAGCTTTAAAACGAGAGTTATAAAAGATGAAGATTTTACTCTAAAAAATGGTATCTATTTTAGTTATAGTAATTTAGAAAAAAATAGTTTAAAAGACATTGGTGATGATAGTTATTATTTAAATAAGTATACAAGCGGTAAAAAAGGTAATGTTCTAACTTTACCTGATAACTTACTAGTAGTAGAAGATAATGTAGATGATTTATCTTTAGTAGTTGAAGCAATAGAAATATATAAAGAATTTAAACCTTATAAAGAAATGAGAATAATACTATTAAATAAAGAAGATTTTTATAACAAAACAGTAGAAAACTACCGCAAAAACATGACTATTCAAAGTTTTAGTAAATGTATTAAAATGTTGAGCGATAATAACTATAAATATTCTTTGGTACCAATGCTTCCGACTTTAAAAAAGCATTTGAAAACGGAAGATAAAGAAATGATAGAAAGAATCATAAAAGAATACAATATAAAAGAAAAGTATAAAGATGAAATAATTGAAATATTAAAGTAGAAAGACACATAAAGTTGTCTTTTTCTTATTGTTGCATTATAATACACCCTTAAAGAGGGAAAAATATGCAAAAAGCAATGAAAATAATCCAATATATAGAGATTATAATAATAACTCTTATTGCCGGTTTATTATTATATAGATTTGTATATAAGATACACCATGAAAAAGTAGATACAACCTATATGTGGAATATAAATGTTAATAATATAAAAGTTACAGAAGGCTCTAAAAACGGTGAAATAATTGAGAAAGATAACAAACTAGAATTAAAAGCAACCTTGAATCAACCAAAAGAATTCTATGAAGTAACGTTTGATATTGTTAATGAAGGAACGTTATCAGCATATATAAATAAAATATATAATCAAGTAGACAGTACAGATAATATCTTAAAGTATTATATTACATATTTAGACGGTAGAGAAATAAACAAAGGTGATGTTCTCCCTCCAGAGAAGAAAGAAACAATAAAGATTAGAATAGAATATCCTGAAATCAATTCTAAAATATACAAAGAATTACAATTGAATCTTCAATTTAAAATCTTTTATAAAGCTGTTTACTAAATAAAAAATAGAAGGAAGAAAATTTATGATAAATATAGTTGAGAAAATAAAAGAAAAATTTTCTAGTATCATAGCTAGAGAAAGAGTATACAATGTTAAAAATAGTCGTATTAAAGAATCAAAAACTTTTTCAGTTATTAGTGATGCCCACGGAGATGTTAAAAAGTTTTCGGCCATAATGAATCGTGCTTGTCAAAATAGTGATGCTATTATCCTAAATGGAGATATATTTGACAGAGTTTCTGACAAGAATAATGAGAAACTTGTAAATATAATAAGTAACTGTGCTCTAAGTAAAAAAATATATGTAGTTATTGGTAATCACGAACTAGTAGACTTTGTTAATGGCAAAGAAGTTCCTGCTAGTAATATAGAAATGTTAGATATTTTAAGAAAAATACCTAATGTTTACGTACCAGATAGTCCTACAGATGAACCGACATTTAAAAATTGGGATTTAGGAGGAGTATTACTTAAGACGATAAATTTACCAATAAAATATTATGAAGGTGGCGAAAAAAAAGAAGAACTAGTAAATCATTTAAATAAAGAACCATTAGATTTATCTAGTTCAAATGATTATGTAATATCAGCCATACACACTCCTAAAAATATAATAATTGATAAGAAAAAGATTAAGACGGAAGCATATTCGGTTTTAGGAAAAACCGTTAATGCTTTAACACAATATGTTGTATTAGATGAGTTAAAGAAAAGTGACTTGATTATTTCCGGGCATATGCACGGTGGCTTAGTTCCTGATTTTATCAGAAGCAGAAAAGAACACTTCTTTGGCTTAGCCGGACCATATGCAACAATATTACCAAAATTTAGTTCTGGCTTATACAACGGAAAAAATCCGTTGATTATTTCGGGAGGACTAACAAAAATATCGTCTGAATCTGGGCTTGGCTTCATTACTAAAAATGTAGTATTTAAAACAGTGTTAGATCGTTGGCTATTCCCGCCAGAGTACTTTACTTTAAAACTATCAAACGGCGCAGATTCAGTCGAACTAGTAGAATCTAATAGATTAGTCTTAAAATAAAAGCTCTTGTTTATCTAAGTATAAACAAGAGTTTTTAAAATGAATAATTACTTACATAAGTCCTTGTTAATAATTCCTATTTATAATATAATCTTATAATAGAGGTAATAGTTATGATAGGGAAATACAATACATTAGAAAAAAAACAACTTTTATTATTTAATATTAGTTCCTTTTTATGTCTATTCTTCTTATTTCTTATACGTAATTCTAATTATATTAAGCCAATAACTTTATCATTTCTAATGTTACTATTATTTGCAGGAGTATTATTATTTGGTTATCGAAAAGATCGTAATAATAGTATAAAACTAAGAGTATTCCTTGAATTTTCTGTCGTTTTGTTAATATATTTAATAATAGTTTATTCTCTTGGAATGAAAGTAAGTTTTATTAAACATATTTACAATAGAGAACTAATCGAAAATATTATATATACTATTCTTTCCGTAATAATCATAGAAGTATTAAGGTATACAATACATAGTAAAAACATAAATGATAAAAAAGAACATTTTTTAAATACTATTTTCTTTATTCTTTTAGAAATATTAGTGACAAATAATTATTGCTTTTTAAATAATTTCTTAGTAACCATCGTAATTATTATCGAAAAAAACATATTACTAGGAATGAATTGTAAAAACGGTTTTAAATCAAATCTATTATATACAAGTCTATTAGAATTATTACCATGTATACTAACATATCCGGATTTATCGAATTATTTATATGCGATCTTAATAACTATAACTAATACCTTTTTAATTATAATAGTTTTAAGGCCAAATCGCCGAAAAGAGATGGAAACAGCGAATAAATATAAAAAAGGCTTTTTGGTAGTTTTAGAAGGCTCTTTAATAATAGTTGTTATCGTTACAATTAGTTTAGTGTCTGGATTACTGAAATATAGTTTATCTTCTATTGCTTCGAACTCTATGTATCCATCTTTAAAAAAGGGAGATGCTATAATTATCGAAAAATTAAATGATACTGAGAAAGAAGAAATTGAAGTAGGGGATATTATTGTATTCCAAGAAGATGGAAACATCATAACCCATAGAGTAGTTGAAGTAAGACAAGGAGTATATATAACAAAAGGAGATAACAATAATACAAAGGATACTAACAAAAAAACCAAGAATGATATAATAGGTTTAGTTAAGCTAAGAATACCTTTATTAGGCTATCCATCCGTGTTCGTTTCAGAATTGTTAAAATAAAAAATATATAAAAATAATATGTTACAAAACTTAAAAAAAATGATATAATAAAAATATATGAATAATAAAGGGAGAAGGGCTTATGGACAACAAGAAGTCAATTGTAATTGGTTCTATAATAGCACTAGTAATTCTTACTATTGTCTTAATTATTACTTTTACAACCGAGTTATACGGTTTCTTTGTTGTGCTATTAGCGCTATTTATAATACTCCTTATCTCTTTGAGTTTGTATATTAAAGAAAAACCAGATGAATATAGTATTTTTCAAAAAGAAAAAAAGAGAATTCTTAAAACATATAGCTCTGCTATAATCGAAGTAGAAAACTTGCCTAATATTGCAGGAAAAAACATAATAAAAGTAAAATCTATGGATGATTTAGTTGATGCTCAATTAGAACTAAGAGAACCTATTTATTATAAAAATGATAATGATTCTTGCTTCTTTTTACTATTACACTATAATGAAGCTTGTATATATATATTACGTCTAAATCCAGATGTAATATCTCCAACAGAACAATCATTAAGATTTATTCAAAAAGAAGATGCCAAACTATTAAATTATGAATCGTTACTAGATAATATAGAAAATACTTTAGTATTAAAACTAGATGAATTAAGAAGTGTTAAGATTTCGCCTGTACGCAATAGAAAAAAAGTTGAAGTAATTGATTCTAGAGCTATAAAAGAAAAAATAAAAGAAAATAAAGATTATAAAGAGAATACTTTAATAGGTGAACTATCAAAAACTACTGAAATCAGAAAGTTACAAGAGCAAATAAAGAATCTAGAAAAAGAATACAAAACAAAGAAGCAAAACAAAGAAGTAATTACACCCCCTAAAGAAGAATCCTTATACGATTTAATAATGAAAGAGGAATTAGAAGATGAAGAAAAAGAAAAAGAACTTGTAATTACTCAATTGATAAATAAAGAAGAAATAAGAAATGAAAACAAAAAAATAGCTGAAGTAAAAAATGAAATAGCAAAAGATAATAAACAAAAAACTGCTTCAAAAAAGGTTAAAAAAAGTGTTCAGAATACTCATGCAACAAGAAGAACTGCTAATTATAAGAAGAAAAAACAATAAAGAACTTGTCTAGTACAAGTTTTTCTTTGTATTTATTCCAATAATGTGATATTATGTAAATAATAGAGTAGGAGATTAGACATGTATAATATACTTAATGTAATAGATAAAATATATAGTAGTGAGCATTTTACAACAGTTTTAATAGCAGCAATAGTAGTATTAATTACTTTGTTTGTTATTGTATTAATAATGGGAATTGTTGATAAGAAAAAAGAAGAACTTAAAAAACAAAAAGAAATAGAAAACTTGGAAGAAGATATAACTTTTAGCGAAATAAAAGAAGAAGACAAAATAAAAGAAGATATAACATTTGAATATCCTTCAATTACAAAAAATTTAGAAGAATTTAAAATGTCATTAGAAAAAGAACTAAATCAAGAAAAAGATAATTTATTGCCATTAGAAAGAAGTCAAAAACCATATAAAGTGATAAATGTAAGTGAAATAGAAGATACTACTATAATACCAAATCTAACTAAAGAAGATTTGGATAATACTATAATAATACCAAAAGCAAAAGTGGATCATATTAGTATGAAAGAAAAGAATAACATTGATGATAGTAGTGACTATTTAAAACAAAATATCTTTAGTTCGGCTAAATAATCAAGCAATTTGCTTGATTATTTTTATGAAATATTTACATTTTTAACTAAAATCATTTTACTTCTAAAAAAGATTATAGTAAAATATAAAATAGATAATAATAGGATGGGAGGAAAAAAGATGGCTGGAAACACTAAAATATTAGGTACGGGAGATATAGATACTATACGAGAAGAAGTGACACGCTTTGGTACTGAAGTAACCGATTATAAAACTCATGTGGATAAAATAATAGATTTATTTAACAATGATGCTACTGTTCAAAGCTTATACGAAAGTGGAAAATTTGGACAAACTCAAAAAGAGAATCTTGCAGCTATAAGCAGAGCTTTAACAAGATATTCTAACGTTATAAATTCTGAGGGTGGCTTAATACCTGCCACAAATCAATTCTTGGACTCACAAGATGATAGAGTACAAAACGGATAATATGAAAGGAGAAAGATAAAATGGCATTATCATCAGCACAAGAACTATTAGAAGCAGTAAATAAATTGGCTGGTTCGAACCAAGAAACAGGAGATGCAGAAAAAGCTCATAAAACTGCTGGCGAGATAGCTACAGGATTTGATGGCGTAAATACAGATTTGAAAGATGGCTGGACAACAACTCAAGATTTCTTTCTAAAATTAGCAACTCATATTCAAGAAAATATTGCTGATTTGGCAGCTGCAATGGCTAACTTCTCAGTAGATACAATAGATGCTGAAATGGCAGCAGCAACAGCTTCTAGCGAAGCAAACTCTGCAGCCGAAGATATATTAAATGAACTTGAAGGAGAACTTCAAGATACAGGTGCAGCTACAAGTAATACAGGCGCAACAAGTAACCCAGAAGGTACAGGCGCAGCAGACAATACGGTAGAAGAACCTAACGATGACCCAGCAGGATCAAATTTTGAAGATACGGCTACTCCACCAGGACCATCCGGCGGGGATAATAATACAGACTCAGCTCCTGCACCAACACCAAACGTTCCAAATGTTGGAGAAGAAGATACTAGACCAGAACCAACTGGCGGTCAAAGCGATACTGAAGGAACAACTATTCCAGCTGGTGCAGAACTAGAAGACGAAGGTAATAACTAAAAAAAACTACACATTATG
>AUXO013348746.1_pt1 | contig 13135 bp, 10 predicted proteins | sample 768731 | NCBI WGS metagenome assembly AUXO01 (sample SAMN02715735, study PRJNA202380) | gut metagenome | biome: sheep rumen | host: Ovis aries | place: New Zealand: Palmerston North
CCGAGCTTGTGGTCGGTCTTTCCCAGGACCTGGACAACAGTCTTGACCCGTATCAGATCACGGCAGCAGGAACCAGAGAGGTCTTATTCAATGTTTTTGAAGGGCTGGTAAAGCCTGACACAGACGGAAACTTTGTCGACGCCGTCGCTTCGGAACACAGTGTGTCCGATGACGGAATCACCTATACCTTCACGCTCAGAGACGGGGTGAAGTTCCACAATGGTGAGACGGTGAGCGCCGATGATGTCCTCTACTCCTTCGAAACCTGCGCCGCGACTACGACCAATACGGCCGTCGCCGGGGCGCTTTCTGATATTCAGGACGTCACCTCCTCAGGAAATGAGATCACCATTACTCTGAAGGAGAAGAATTCAAGCTTCCTGAGCACTGTGTCCAGCGTGTCAATCGTGCCGGCTGACTACGCGGATCAGGCGACAGCCCCTGTCGGAACCGGACCGTTCAGGTTCGAATCCTACTCTCCGCAGGATAAGGTTGTCTTCGTCAGAAACGATGACTACTACGCAGGTGCCCCGGCACTCTCGAAGGTCACATGCAGGATCTTCGAGGACGCGAATGCGCTGTACACATCACTCGATGCGGGAGCGCTGGATATGGCGCTGCACATGTCTCTCGATCAGGTCAACAGCCTGTCCAACGGCTACGATGTGATCGAGGGCGAGATGAATCTCGTCCAGGCGCTCTATCTGAATAACGGGAAAGCCCCGTTTGACGATGAGAGGGTGAGACAGGCTCTGTGCTATGCCATTGACATCGACAGCATTCTCGAACTGACAGAGGACGGCCACGGCGCAAAGCTTGGAAGCAGCGTATATCCGAGCTTTACGAAGTATTTCGACGAGAGCCTGGTGGGCGCGTATCCGTATGACCCGGCGAAGGCCGCGGAGCTTCTTGATGAGGCAGGCGCTTCGGGACTGAGCTTCACCATCAAGGTTCCGTCCAACTACACTCCGCATGTCGACACGGCGAGCGTGATAGTGGAAATGCTCTCGGCCGCGGGCATCAACGCTTCTATCCAGAAGGTTGAGTGGAGCACATGGCTTAATGACGTTTACCAGGGGCGTGACTTCGAGGCGACCGTGATCGGATTCGACGCGGCGTACCTGAGCGCGGACGCGCTGCTTCAGCGCTGGGTGTCGACTGACTCATCGAATATGATCAACTACAGCAACAAGGACTATGACGCCGCGATCGAAAAGGCGCAGCACGCGACCGACGATGAGGAGCAGGTGGCGGCTTACAAGGAAGCGGAGAAGATTCTCTCCGATACCGCCGCCAACGTGTACATCCAGGATCTTGCGGACTTCGTGGTACTGAATCCGAAGTTTACCGGATACGAGTTCTATCCGCTGTACGCGTCGGATTTCTCGAAGATTCGTCCTGTCTGAACCCGGAGTTGTACAGGCAGGAGAAGCAGGAGATGACCTGAATCAGGGAGACATTGATTACGTCAGTGCTTTCGCGGGATTAAGATCACATACAGCCGCAGGCTGGCAAATTGGGCCGGCATATTAAAGAAAGGAGGCGGGCAGATTGAGGCAGATAATAAAGAAAACAGCATCTCTCATTATTACATTGTTCATTGTCTCCCTGCTCGCCTTCCTCGCTTTTCAGATCATCCCGGGGGATCCGACTACGAAGATCCTGGGAACCAGCGCCTCCCCGGAGAAGGTCGCTGCGCTCAGAACACAGCTGGGGCTGGACCGCCCGGTGTGGGAGCGCTACATCGATTGGCTTGTATCATTTCTTAAGGGTGACTTCGGTACAAGCTACAATTATATGAGACCGGTGAGGAGCCTCCTGGCGGACAAGCTGCCGGTGACGGTGCTTCTTACCGTCATGTCATTTGCGATAACAGCAGCCGCGGCAATACCTCTGGGCATTGTACTTGGCAGCATCAGAAATGCTCTTGCGGATCATCTGACTATGATACTCGACCAGATCATCATGGCGGTTCCTCCGTTCTTCTTCGGAATCATCGCCTGCTATCTGTTCGGAATCGTGCTCAAATGGTTTCTGCCCGGGGGGTATGTGCCTCTCTCAGCAAGCATCCCCGGGTGTCTGTCGTATCTGCTGCTCCCGGCGCTGTCACTCGCGCTTCCGCGTATCGCTATGACTGTGCGGATGCTGAGAGGCTCTATCAGACATGAGCTTACTCAGAATTATGTTCTCACGGCGCAGTCGAGAGGCATGCCGCTCAGAGCCATACTGATCCGCCATGTGATGCGGAACGCAATGATACCGGTGGTGACATTTCTCGCGGTCAGTGCCGCCGAGATCATGACAGGTACCATCATCATAGAGCAGGTATTCACGATCCCGGGTATCGGAAGACTGCTGGTGTCGTCCATAGGCAACAGAGACTTTCCGGTGGTTCAGGCGATCGTTGTGATTCTGGCTGCCTGGATCATGATCGTGAACTTTATTGCAGATCTTTTGAACCATTGGATGGACCCGCGGATGAGGAGTGAGTGAGGATGAAAAACAGATATCTGCTGACAGGCGGGATCCTCTCCACGCTCGTCACCTCGGTCATAGTTACCGGATACTTCTGGACGCCGTACAGCACTACGGCCATGAACGCGAGGGAGAAAATGCAGCCGCCGTCATTATCTCACTGGTTCGGGACAGATAATTTCGGCCGGGATGTGTTCTCGCGTGTCATGCAGGGGGCCGGGTGCAGCTTCCTGATAGCGGTGCTGGTGGTACTGATCGGCTGCTTCGCCGGTGTCGTTATAGGATCTCTGTGCGGTTACTTCGGAGGGACAGCGGACCTGATACTGATGCGTATCTGCGATACGATCACGGCATTTCCGGCTATACTGCTGGCGCTGGTTATCATAAGTATCGCGGGAAGCAGCGTATCCAACATAGTCCTCGCGCTGGGTATCCTGTTCATTCCCAGCTTCGCCAGAGTTGTGCGCACTCAGTACGCGGGTATACGTGATCTGAACTATATCAAAGCCGCCAGGCTTGAGGGAGTATCGGTTCCGCGCATTCTGTACGCCCATATTCTGCCGAATACACTCCCCGTTCTGGTTCCTGCTATGACCATCGGATTCAACAACGCTGTGCTTGCCGAGGCCAGCATGAGCTTTCTGGGAATCGGGATCCAGCCGCCTATGGCAAGCCTTGGCTCTATGCTGAAGGACAGCCAGAACTATCTCACATCCGCGCCGTGGTACGCGCTCGGAGCGGGTTTTTCAATAGTGCTGCTGATACTGTCATTTTCGCTGCTGAGCGAGGGAATACAGGTCAGCAGGAACGAGTGACAGCAATACCATGCGGATGTGTCCGAACCCGCAACAGAGCCTGATGCTTATATCGGAATTGACGCCGTAACTGCCTGGCAAACACGGTAAAAGGGCGCTGCCTGTCCAAGATTGTAATAGAGCCTGATGCTTATGCAGGAATTGAAGTTATAACTGCCGGTGCTATAAATAACACTGTGCGGCCGAGCTGTGAAGGGATTTCAAATGAGCCTTCTTGAAGTTGAGAATCTGAGAGTGCATTTTCATGACGCGGCCCCTGACCGGTTTGCGGTGGACGGGGTTTCATTTTCAATGGAAGAAGGGGATATTCTGGGGCTGGTCGGCGAGAGCGGAACCGGCAAGACCGTGACAAGCATGTGTATCGGCGGACTGCTTCCCAGATGGAAGGCGGACACGCAGGGAAGCATACGGCTGGATGGAACAGAGATCTTCGACTGCAGCCAGAAAGAGCTGAATGAGATCCTCGGCAAAGAGCTTACGGTGGTATTTCAGGAGCCCATGACCTCATTCAATCCGGTATACCGCATAGGGAGGCAGATCGGGGAGAGCCTGTATGTGCACCGCAAGGATCTGAGCCAGTCTCAGAGAAATGAGCTTATCCTGGACGCAATGCGCAGGGCGGGGCTTTACGAAGCCGAAGAGATCTCCCGCAGGTATCCGCATGAGCTGTCGGGCGGCATGCTGCAGAGAGCAATGATAGCGGCGGCGATAGTGACGAATCCAAAGCTCCTGATAGCGGATGAGATAACTACGGCTCTGGACGTGACTATGCAGGCGAGAATTATCGATCAGCTGAAGCGGCTGAATAGGGAATCCGGAATGTCCATACTGTTTATCAGCCATGATATGCATGTTGTAAACCGTCTGTGCAGGCAGGTGATCGTCATGCAGAGAGGCAGGATAGTTGAGTCCGGACTGACGAAAGAGATTTTTGCCAATCCGCAGCATGAATACACGAAGCGGCTGATCGCGGCGATCCCGTCGAGATACTCCGGCAGGTAAGCAGATGTTACTTCGATTGGTTCTTATTCGGGGTGCAGGACAGACCGTTCAGGATATCAGGCAAATGGCACTGCGTAGCATCACATAGCGCAGGGCTGACAGCAGCGAAACACAGTGGCCAAGAGGATGTATCGATGAATAACGATATAATTCTTGAAGTAAATAACCTCAACAGCTATTATGAGCAAAGAGGCCGCCATGGTCGGAACCGCAAGAGAGAACAGGTCCTGCATGATGTGAGTTTCAGCATACATGAGGGAGACATCCTGGGCCTTGTCGGGGAGAGCGGCAGCGGCAAGACGACTCTTGCGAAGGTACTTCTCGGGATAGTAAATGACTATGACGGAGAGGTGATACATCATACTTCATATCCTCAGATGGTATTTCAGGATCCGTATTCAAGTCTGAACCCGGCCAGGACTGTGCGGTGGATACTTGAGGAGCCCCTGAGGGCGCTTGCGAAGAGAAGTAAGGAAGGCTGGATCCCGCGCACGAAGAGCGCCAGATCAGAGATGGTCCGGCAGATGCTCAGCGAGGTCGGCCTTGACGATGAGTATCTGGACCGGAAACCGGGAGATCTGTCAGGAGGACAGAGACAGAGAATAAGCATTGCCGGCGCGGTCATTACCAGACCGAAGCTTATCATTGCCGACGAACCGGTGTCAGCTCTCGACGTTACGATACAGGCACAGATCCTGGAGCTTATGCAGAAGCTGAAGGAGACGTACTCTCTCAGCTATCTTTTCATAAGTCATGACCTGAACGTAGTCTATCAGATCTGCAGCCGTGTCATGGTAATGCAGCACGGAAGCGTAGTTGAGTCAGGCGATACGGAGAGTGTCTATAATCACCCTCAGCACCCGTACACGCAGGTGCTCCTGATGGATGCGATGTGACGGCGGGCAGAGCATACTCACAATTGTTCTGCCGGGCATGGAAAATGCTGCTGTTTGTTTCGGATTATTACAAGAGAGTGCAGAGGCAGAGTAGCGGCGGTTCCTGTACTGATTATCAGACAGATAAGACGGGGAGTGAGATAACCTTGAGAGAAGAGAAAAGAAGAGCGATCACATGGCATGGAACGGCGTGTTTCTCACTTGAATATGGAAGCGACCGCATCCTTTTCGATCCGTTTCTGGAGCTTGCGGGAGGCTCATACGGGGCTGATCCGCAGGAGCTGGCGTCATTCGATACTATCTTCGTGACGCATTGCCATTTTGATCATCTTTTTACAGCTCAGCAGCTGCTCGAGGAGACGGATGGGGATGTCAGTGTTTTCTGCACGAGGCAGTGCTGCGAGACCCTCGAGATGTTTATCGGAGATGAGAGTAATGTCGTTCAGATCGATACCGGACGATCATATAGAATAGGATCGATATATATCGATGTACTGAAGGGCAGACATATTGAGTTTCAATGGAGACACATACTTGACACAATGACGCCTTTGCGTGTGATCCGCTATGCACGTAATCTTCCGTTCCTGTTTCAGGCAAACCGTCTGTTCAAGGAGGCCGGCGAGAGCGTAGCTTTCCATATTCATGCCGGAGACAGAGATATCCTGCTTCTCGGAAGTCTCGCGCTGGATCCGGAGGAGTGCTATCCGGAGAATGTGGATGTTCTGATCCTTCCGTATCAGGGGAACAATGATCTTCCCGCAAGGGCAGAGGAGGTCGTTAAACGGCTGAATCCGAAGAGCATCATACTGAGTCATTTTGACAATGCCTTTCCGCCGATGTCGCGAAATGTGGATCTTCGTCCGTTTAAGCAGATGATGGAGAAGAACTTCCCGATGATTTTCGTGGTGAAACCTGAAGCGGGAAAGCCGATACTGCTGTAGAGTCTGTCAACAGATCAATTATTCATCGCGCAAGACTCATGGCTTCAGTCATGTGATACGCGTGTAATAACAAGATTGTCTTCATCGTGCAGCCCAGGCTCGCGATGGAGAATGAAGGGGGGACCGTATGGTACTTGCAATAGACGTTGGCAATACCAATATAGTATTAGGAGGACTGGAGAACGACCGTGTTGTATTTACAGAGCGTCTCTCGACCGATACGGTAAAGACGTCACTGGAGTACGCTATCCTGTTCAATGTCGCTCTGGACCTGCACAAGATAGACAAATCAAGTGTGGAGGGGACGATAGTCTCTTCAGTTGTTCCGCCGATCACACCTGTTATCAGGACAGCTATTAGAAAGATCGTCAATAAGAAGACCATAGTGCTGGGACCGGGAACCAAGACGGGACTGAGCATCAGGATCGATGATCCGTCGTCGGTAGGCGCTGACCTTGTAGCGGGCGCTGTCGGGGCGGTGGCGAAGTATGAGCCGCCGCTTGCAGTCATCGACATGGGGACAGCAACCACCATATCCATTGTGGACCGTGACAGGAACTACCTCGGCGGCTCGATAATGCCGGGAGTCAGGCTGAGCCTCTCCTCGCTTGTGTCAGGAGCATCGATGCTGGGAGGTATCAGTCTGGAGGTTCCGAAGCATGCGATCGGACGCAGCACTGTCGGCGCTATGCGAAGCGGCATCATACTCGGACACGCGGCGATGCTCGACGGCCTGATCGACCATATGGAGGAGGAGGTTGGAGAGAGCCTCACTGTTGTTGCAACAGGCGGACTGGCGTCGAGAGTGATTCCCGTCTGCCGCCATGAGATCATCCTTGACGATACACTTCTTCTGACCGGACTGAAGGTGATCTACGACAAGAACAGGTAGAGAGAAGCGTAGAAGCAGGTATTATATAATAGGAGAGTTTCACGTATGGCGTGGACAGAAAGAGGGACGGAAAGAATATGAGCATTACACAAAGACTGGACGCGCTGCGTGCGCTGATGAGGGAAAATGGTATCGACGCTTACATGATCCCGAGCGATGATTTTCACGGATCGGAGTATGTGGGAGATTATTTTAAATGCAGGGAGTTCGTGACAGGGTTCACCGGGTCTGCCGGCACCGCTCTGATTTTGTCCGACGAGGCTTATCTGTGGACAGACGGAAGATATTTCCTGCAGGCTGAGGATCAGCTTCAGGGCACAGGTATCACCCTGATGAAGATAGGGCAGGAGGGAGTTCCCACAGTAGAGGAGTTCCTTGAGAAGAAGCTTGATGCAGGACAGACACTTGGTTTTGACGGGCGCTGCGTAACCTATGCGGCAGCGGAGCCGATACTTAAGAGGCTTGGCAAAAATGATATATCATGCGTGGTATCTGGGGATGAGGGCCCGCTGGATCTGGTTGGTGATGTCTGGAAGGACCGCCCCGCGATGTCCTGTGAGAGCGTTTGGGAACTAGATATCTCCTACACAGGGCTGAGCCGCGCGGAAAAACTCGCCAAAGTCCGCGAGGAGATGAAGAAGAAGAACTGTGGATACCACATCGTATCGTCGCTTGACGATATAGCGTGGCTTTTGAATCTCCGAGGCCGGGATATCATATATAATCCTGTATTTATGTCATACTTTATGATCCTTCCCGACCGGGCTGTGCTTTTTGCGCAGAAGAGAGCATTTGGCAGAGATATTGAGGAATCGCTTCTTGATGACGGGGTTGAGCTTCACGAATACGATGAGGTTATCAGCTTCGCCTCGCAGGTTCCTGAGAAGGCCCGGGTGATGCTGGATCCAGCCAGCGTGAATGTAACTCTGTGGAGGGCCTTAGGGCACACGGAGATAATCTCAGGACACAATCCTGCAATTCTGATGAAGGCGGTTAAGAACAGAACCGAGATGGAGCACATGCGGCAGGCGCATATTCAGGACGGAGTCGCCGTGTGCAGATTCATTTACTGGCTGAAGAAGAAGCTTGCGGATGATAACCCGGATAATCCTGTCACAGAGCTTTCAGCGGTTCAGAAGCTTCTGGAATTCAGACAGGAGAGAGAGCATTTTCTTGAGGCGAGTTTTGAGACTATAGCAGGGTATGGCAGCCACGGTGCGATTGTGCACTATGAGCCGACCCCTGAGTCGGACATACCGTTGAAGCCTGAAGGGTTCTTACTTCTTGATTCCGGCGGACAGTATATGGAGGGTACGACGGATATCACAAGGACGATTGCCTGCGGCCGTCTGACAGATGAGGAGAAGGAATACTATACGAGGGTTCTCAGGGGCAACCTGAATCTCGGAGCGGCAAGATTCCTGTATGGATGCACTGGAATGTCGCTTGATTATCTTGCGAGGCAGCCGCTGTGGGAAATCGGAGCCGACTACAATCACGGAACGGGACATGGGGTCGGATTCCTGCTGAATGTCCATGAAGGTCCTAACAGCATCAACTATAAGAATTCCCCGAACCGCCCGCTTCCATGTGTGATGGAGGAGGGGATGATAACCTCAAATGAGCCTGGCTTCTATCTGGAGGGAAAGTTCGGCGTGAGGTGTGAGAATCTTATGCTGTGCGTCAAGGACGAAAAGAACGAGTACGGCCAGTTCATGCATTTTGAGACTCTGACAATGGTTCCGTGGGAGATCGATGCGATCGTACCGGAGCTCCTGAGCGGACGTGAGAAGTCCATTCTCAACGAGTATCACGCGAAAGTGTACGAGACGATATCTCCGTATCTTGGGGATGAAGAGAAAGCATGGCTTCGCGAAGCGACACGCGCTGTGTAAGTGGAAGATCGCTGCGGAGCGTGAGCGGGGAATCGTTGGGTGCAGTTAAGTGGAAGATCGCTGCGCGGTGTGGTAGAATCTTAAAAAACACTGGTTATGCCATAGTGCCATTTAACTATTTAGCCTGCATGTCCTGACCGGCATCTCGAGGCAGAAGCTGGGCGTGTACCGTGTCCGCAAGGTCTCGCTTCCTGGGCCGGGTCTGCGCTCTGCCTGGGTTGGTTCGAAATCAATGTACACTGAAGTCGCGGATCGTTGCTAAGTGTCTGTTACTGGCAGATATCATCATCACTCATTGCACAATCTGGGACTATATAGTACCCGCGGATCAACGTCGGATGACTGAAAGGCTGCGGTTGATCACATTTACATCAGTGTTTCCAAAAACAACTAACAGGAGGAATTAATCATGGAAGATAGAGATCAGGCGTGCTCCAGCGCTTCAAGCTGTTCCAGGGAAAGCTGCGAGGGATGTCCCAGTAAGGGCGGCGGAGCAGCCAGCTTCCGCGTTGACAGCAACGCGAGCAGCAATATTAAGCATGTGATAGGCATTGTGTCAGGCAAGGGAGGTGTCGGTAAGTCTCTTGTTACGGCATCTCTGGCAAATGCGCTTGCGAAGAGCGGTGCTTCGGTTGGTATCCTTGACGCGGATATTACAGGGCCATCAATTCCGAAGATGTACGGCCTTAACGGCCCTGCGGAGGCTCTCAGCGATACGGAGATCCTTCCGGCTGTAACGCAGAACGGAATAAAGGTCATGAGCCTGAACCTGATCATGGAAGATCCGGAGCAGGCTGTAGTATGGAGGGGTCCGATCATTGCAGGCGTTGTGAAGCAGTTCTGGACTGACGTTGTCTGGGGAGAGCTGGATTATCTGCTTGTTGATATGCCGCCGGGAACAGGCGACGTTCCGCTGACTGTATTTCAGTCACTTCCGGTCGACGGCATTTTCATTGTGACCAGTCCGCAGGATCTGGTTCGTATGATTGTGACGAAGGCCTTGAATATGGCGAAACTCATGGATATTCCGGTGCTGGGCGTGATAGAAAACTACAGCTACATGAAGTGTCCGGACTGCGGGCGGAAGATAGAAGTGTTTGGCAAGAGCAGGATAGAAGAGATCGCGAAGGAGACCGGCCTTGCGCTGGCGGGACAGATCCCGATCGAGCCGGTCTACTCAGAGAAAGCTGATGAGGGCAGGTTCGCTGAAATCGATAACGATTATCTGCAGCCGGCGATGGATTGTCTGCGCAGAGCGGCAAGGTGATACAGCTTCAGTCGCTTATGAAGCAAACGGTACATTCTATAGAAGACAGCTTTTCTCGAGTATAGAGCAAACGGCACAATCTATAGAAGACAGCTTTTCTCGAGTATAGAGCAACCGCACATTCTATAGAAGATAGCTTTTCTCGAGTATAAGGCAAACAGCTTACTCATAAAACAGCTTTCAGAGAAACCTTGCTGCCCGTCATGTGCAGAGGATACTAATCTACCTCTTTTGTTCAGAACTGCAGGCAGAAAGAACAGGCGCAAGTACGGGATCTCTGAAAGCTGTTTATTATTGATAGGTCATTGCCTGAAGAAACCTTTTGGGGCACAGAACAATTGTAGGTTTAGCATTGTGGATGTCATTCTTCATCCAGAGGATCCTCCGGCCGAATCAGGAAATAATCTGTAAGCTCCATCTGAGTGCCTTCGGTCACCAGGCTCTGCATCTGCGGATCGCTTCCGTACTTCTTGATGATGTTGTGCACTGTTCCGTGCGCGAGCCCCACATGAGCGGCTATCTCACGAATATAACATCCTTTCCTGCGAAGCTTAAGCACTATGAGAATCATTCTCTCGTCAACTTTGCGGGGAGTGGTATTCTCGGAAGATCCTGGCTTATCAGTCTGAGCTCTGCGCGAGCGCCGCATCTTCTTGATGGCCTTGTCCATCATATCGACAACTTCATTGATTTCGCTGAGTCTGTCATCATCGGGAACGGTGAAGCGTTCGATCTGTATGACCTGTCGGGCATCCTGGCTAAGATCACTCATACGTGCGCGCATTATCTCCATCTCGAGGGAGGCGCTTTTTACTTGACTCTTCAGTTCCGCTATCTGCTTACTGAGCGTTTCAATCAGCTGCCGGCTGTCTCCGGCACTGCTCTTCTGATCCGCCATAATATCCTCATTTCCGGGAAAACATGCTTAAGCCTGCAAAAGGCATCTTCACTGTAACAAGTATAGCATAAAATATCAGATATTGGATGTAGCGTGAATGTATCATAGCTCTAAAGTACATATGGATCGACTTCTTCAGAGAATAGTATCAAAGTAATCAGATAATCAGGCGCAGAAAAGCCAAGGAAAAGAGAGAAATCTGCGCTGCCGAGGGCTCTTGGGAATGGCGGCAGGCGCAGAAAAGACATATTAAAGCAACCATTCTGTGCTCTGGGTGTCGAGAAGAGTACAAAGAAAAGCATAAATCACTATTGTGTCTTGGATCACCCCTGGGTCTCAAGCTCTGTCTCGACCAAATGTTGTGCCAGCCTTGAAAATGCGCTAAAATAGAATGAATCATGCCATTCGCATGTAATCGGAGGGGCTTATGAGAAAGAACAGGTTGATTGCAGTTATGACAGCCGCGTTCACTTTTGCGGCGTCCTGTGTTATCAGTGTGCCGGGTGCAACAATTCGGATAATCGGCACTGAGGAGTCGGAGGTTGAAACTGAGGCTTTAGAGTCGTCAGAAGCCGGGGGAGCGTCTCAGGAGGCAGTTTCTGATGCTGCGTCTGCAGTTTCAGGAGATTCTAAGATACTTAATCCACAGGATGAAGACATTACAGCTGAGGAGGCGGTGAGTGAAGCGAGGACTCTGTATTCGCAGATGCAGCATTATGCCGACGTCAACGACAACAGTAATTTTGCCGCGCTGTTTGAGAGCGGAGCGGATGCTCAGACAGTGCAGGATCAGTTGCAGGCCGTGAAGTCATCACTGAGTGAGACCGCAGACCTGACGCATCATGCCGATCTGTGCTTCTATGATCCCACGAAGGACACTACCAAAAGTCCATATTACTTTGCTGTGGCATTGTGCGACTACGATGTGGATCTGACAGGAGCTGTGGCCTGGTATTCCACACTGATGCGGCTTGCGAAGTATGAGGACGGGTGGAAGGTCAGTATATCACCGGCGGACGAGATGCTTCAGGCAAACTATCCGGATGACTTTGTGGATGCCATTAAACAGGGCAGGAACTCTGTTGACCTGTATCCTTCGCTGGGAATGAGATTCGCCTCCGGAGCTGTCTTTGAGGGAGCTCTGTATGCACTTCCGAATCTGCTGTGGCAGGATGACGATGGAACGGTGCACTGTGCGGTATGGCTTGCTAACGGCACTTCTACATCGAAGTGGTGCGATACGATCGATCTGGTTGTTGCCGACAAGGAGGCCGGCGATGTCATGAAGGTAAATGTGCCGGTACAGACTGCACTTGAGGGCGGACAATCATCCATGGTGACATGCAATATACCTGCGGAATATATTTCTTCAGGAAGCCAAGAATGGACAGAGATCAGCGTGAACTCGAATCTCAAGTACCAGTAAGAAAACGGCAGCGTGAGCTCGAATTGCAGATATCAGTAAGTGAGGAAGCGCGTGAACGGAGAAGTGTTACGCGGATATTAGTTGGGGGTAATACAGGCCCTGGTAAGGTCAGACCAGAGCGCCAAAAAACAGGACAGGCAGGGGAAGTATGAATATTTGCAGAAAATGCGGAGCTGTTCTGCGCGACGGAGATAAATTCTGCAGCAAATGCGGTGCCCGCGCTCCGAGCGCTAAGGCTGAGGAGCGAAAGCAGAAAGCTCAGCAGAGAAAACAGCAGAAAGAGATTACATTTCGTACAAAGCCGGCGCAGGCGAGGGGATACCGCGAAAACTTTGAAGAAGGGGAAAACCGCACGCACGCGCTTCTTGTCACCGTTACGATTCTTGTCGTGATGATGCTGGCAGTTGCTGCCTTCGCGATGTTCTATTTCTTCCGGAGAAGATCAATGGCCGGGGGATCTGATTACAGCAGCGCTATTGAGATCATTACCGAGGCTGCCGTACAGGAAAATGCTGAACACCCGGCGGGAGAGAATCCGGATGCGGGTGCTGAGGGTGCGGCTTCTGTAGAGGCTGCGGCTCAGGCATCTGATGAGGGCGGTGCTCAGCCAGGTGATGCTGCGGAC
>AUXO015939781.1_pt1 | contig 13130 bp, 32 predicted proteins | sample 768731 | NCBI WGS metagenome assembly AUXO01 (sample SAMN02715735, study PRJNA202380) | gut metagenome | biome: sheep rumen | host: Ovis aries | place: New Zealand: Palmerston North
TAAATGGACGATATAAAAGCACTCGAAAAGAGAATATCGGTTCTTGAAAATCTCGTTGCCAATTACATCAAATTGCAGACCGACCGCAGACAGTACGACGGCTACGAAATGGACGGAGTACACAAGACCGAGGGCGAACATGGCGAAGCGATAGAAACCAACACATTGGATATGACAGACGTTAGAACCGCACTTGAAGAAGTCTACGAAATGATGTTAGGAGAGTGATTTTATGGCGAGAATATATGCGACAAGTTGCGAACGTGACGGAAAGAATTTTAATGATGTACCCGCAAGGCTAAAGCCACAAGTTCGGGCGATAATTGAAGCCGACGGCTATATCATCAACGATGACGGAACGGTCACGAAGGGGGACGAATGAGCAAAATTACGCTAAACGGTGTTGACTATATGGGTGGAGACGGTTCGGGCGGTCATACAATCGTCAATCCGAGCGGTTCAGATATGCCCACCGAGGGTAAGTTACAGTTCACGGGCGGGGTTACTGTCACAGACGATAGTGTAAACGGCAAGACCGTAGTTGATATATCGGGCGGTGGCGGGAATGTATACGGAGCGTTTATTGACCCAAGCCGAAGTCTTACATCGTCAATCGCTTTCAGCAAAGGCACACCGATAAACTACACCGCAACGGAAGATTGTATCGTAGAAATTTACAACGATTCTGCGAATACTTTGGAATATTGCGTAGACGGTTTGGCGGTGTATTTCCTTGCTACGGGTTCATACACTTTGCCGTTACCTCTCAAAAAGGGTCAGACGTTGACCTCGGTATCAGCGAATAATTATTCGGGAGCATACCACGTTTATGGACTCACCCAAGGCACAAGCGGTATCTTTACCCCGATAATCTATTCCGACACCGAAAGAGTGGTCGGAGCATGGAGAGACAATAAACCGCTGTATCAGAGGACTTTCGTTTTTGAAACGCCCGTAGCGGTTTCTTATAGTTCGTTCACCGATACCACGATAGACTCAACCGACATTGAAAACATCGTTGACAATCACGCAACACACGCAGACGGAACAAACTACGGTTCACTTATAGCCGACCCCACAAGGCAGAGCCACACGAAAGTAGGCTTGCAGACCAACAGAAACGGAAATAACGCAAACGTGAAAACTCTCACGATACGTTATACAAAGATATCCGATTCAGCGGGGTCGGGAAATTGGAACACGGACGGAGTACCTACGGTTCACTATTCCACAAGTGAGCAAGTTATCGGAACGTTTATTGACGGAAAGCCGATATATCAATGCACATGGACAGGCACGAAATCAACCAATTCGGAAGAAGTGGTTATATCGGGACTTACAACGCTTGATACGTTGGTTGATTCAAAGGTTATCTTCAAAGGCAACACAGGGGCACAGATAGCACAGTATTTCCGAGATTCGAGCGACTTCGGGCGATGTTGGTACGACAATAACGGTATTCACATGGATTTAGGTAATTCGTACCCGATAAGACCCGTAACATGGTATATCACGCTTTCATACACAAAGACCACAGATTAAGGAGAACAAGCCATGAATGTACTAATACTAAAGACCACAGCCGACCAAAAGCACGAAAGAACCATTACACCCTTTAACACTACTGACCTCGCCTTAATCAACCTCTACGGGAGCATGAGAGCGTGTGTCGGGGACTCAAACGTAGTTTTAGCCGTTGCTGAAATGATTGACGATAACGGTAGGGTCGTTAAGTGCGAGAGGTACGAAAGGGCGGTTGAGGTTAAAAACCCCGAAAGCGAGGTAAGCGAGTGATGTGGGATGCTATAAGCGAGATTCTTAACAGTTCCAATGGCTCGACCGTTTTGGCGGTTCTCTTAATCTGTATCTTTATATCCTATGTCCTTGTAAAAGGCGGGCTTTTATCCGTTCACACAGATGCCATCAAGATTGGGGCAAGGGATGTTGAAAGAAACATCATCAAACAACAGCTTGACTATGTTTGGTCACACCTGGAAGAAGCTGAAGCTAATCTCCCGAAGGGTGAGAACTACGATCGGCACCTGGGAAGAGAAATCATCCTCGAACTTTATAAGGAATACTCGAATTGGATATCTTTTAACCATATCAGCAGAAGCGAGGAATATATAAGGGTAAAACAGAACTCGCTTGTTATGATCGTGAACAAACTCACCAAGGATGAAAAGTACAAGAGCGAAGAGTTTAAGGAATACATCCGCGAAGATACACAGAAAACCATTATAGAACTTCTCGAAATAAGGGAAGTGTATTCAAAATAAAGGAGAAACACTATGAAGAACTTCAAGATGTCTAATGAAACCTATGATAAGCTTTGCATCCTGGTTAAGTGCATCGCACCCGTTTTAACCTTCATCTCTGCGGTTCTCGCCATTTGGCACGTTCCTTATACCGCACAGATCACGGCAACCTTGGCGGCGCTTAACACTTGCCTGGGCGGTATCGTAACCGTTTTAAAGGTTGTTTATGACAAGGAAAACGGGGGCGGAGTATGATAGCGGATTCATCCCTTGTGAATGCGGTGATACCTTCACCCAACTTCACACAGAAAAGAAAATATCCCAAAATAGATATGATCGTTGTCCATTGCATGGCGGGCAATCTCTCAATCGAGACTTGCGGAAAGCTGTTTGCGAACCCTTCCAAGCAAGCTTCAAGCCATTATGGTATCGGTTCAGATGGCAGAATCGGTCAGTATGTAGAAGAAAAGTACCGCGCATGGACCACGGGCGGTTCAATGTCCGTTAATGGCTTTAGTGGTTCCGATATAGACCATAGAGCGGTCACAATTGAGGTTGCGAATTGCACATTAGCCCCTTATTGGGCAATAACAGGCGAAGCGATGAACTCGCTTATTTTATTGCTCGCAGATATCGCCAAGAGAAACGGCATTCCGAAGATATTATGGTTCAATGACAAGAGCCTGGTCGGAGTGATGAAGGATGGAAAGCCCGTTCAAACACTTGCACTCCATAGGTGGTTCGCGAAAAAGGCTTGTCCTGGTGATTTCATCGTGAACGCTCTTCCAAGCATTTGTGAAGCGGTGAATCTTATCCTTGAAGGTGGCGGCACTTCAGATTACATGATAAACGGATATGATTATTCACCCGTATTCGACCCCGTTTATTATTCAAACCGCTACACCGATTTAAAGATGGCATTCGGTGATAATCCCGTGATGCTGTGGAATCACTTCTGTCAATTCGGCATGAACGAGTTCCGCCAGGCTTCGGATGAGTTTAATCCCGAAGTCTACAAAGCAAGATACCCCGATTTAGTGGCGGCATTCGGTGATGATAACCCGATGTATTACTTCCACTATGTCGCATTCGGCATTAATGAAGGTCGTTCGGCTGTTTAAGCCTTTCGATAATTTTCCCCCTAGTATGACCCCAGGCGTTTTGCTTGGGGTCTTTTTTAGTTTAGCAAATAGTCAAGCAAACACGGACCAGGAACCAAGGAAAAGAAATAAAAAAGTGCCGATTTTTCGGACATTATGAACCCTTACGAACTTTAGCGAATCAACCCGAAGTGAAAATCGTTATCATTAGGACCCCAGGATTGGTGCGGGTTTGACGATATTGGTCAAGCAAAAAGACAAGCATCAAAAATCTTTTTATTTTTTTGTTGACAATACTACGCAAACGTAGTAATATAAGTACAGAACAAAGAAACAAGCACCCGAAAGGAGTTACGATATGAAGTTTTCAAGAGTTTGCGAAGGATATTACAGAGCAGAGAACGGAATGCTTATCAAGAGCAATGCGGGAAGAAATATGTTCACCGCAAAGATGATGAAACCGACATTTTGGTATATTTACAACCAGGCGGGCGAAAGAATCAACGGCGGTATGACCTTAAAAGAAGCAAAGCAGATCGTTGAAAAGAATTACAGATGAAGGGAGAAGGAACATGAAAGCAGATACCCAGGCAAGAAGCATCAATTACAAGGAAATGTGCGAAGACCTTATCAATGGAGAGTACGACAGTTTTGCATCATTCATGGAAGAGGTAAGGCGTTTGGTAAGGCATCACGACCTTACAAACAGGCACCACGGCTTGTTACTGGATAAAGCAAAGAAGCACTTTGGCATCGAATAATACTACGACAAAGGAGAAGATTTATGGTAGATTATAGGACAGAGACAGAGAAGCAGATTTGTGAAAGGTGTGAGGACCTTATATGCACCAGGCATTGCCCAATATACCGCAAAGAGGAAGAGCGCAGAGAAGAGAAAGAGAGGGAAAAACAGAATGGATAATTTCATCACACTTAAGGAGTGGGCAGAGAAGAACGGCATCCATCCCGACACAGCAAGGCAGAGAGCAAACCGAGGGGCATTTCAGACAGCCAGGAAGATTGGCAACCTTTGGATTATAGACCCGAACGAGCCTTTAATAGATCACAGAAAAAAGACGGAGCATTGAAGCCCCGTCTTTTCTTATGACAACAACCTTATAGAATCAATCTGTCTATTCTCTTTGTCTTTCAATTCTTTTAGGCGATGGGTGTAAATCTGCTTTGTAACCTTGCTGTCACTATGTCCCAACCTCGCCATGATCGCTTCGTAGCTTAAACCGTTCATAACCATTACCGAACAATGAGTATGGCGGAACACATGGGGCGTTATCTTCCTACCTAGGACCGCCAAGGAAATGTTCTCCAGGTAATCGTTAAAACTCCCATAATCCAAACGTTGCCCTTTGGTATCGGGGAAGAAGAGTTCTCCTTTATATCCGATTATGCTCTTATATTCGCGTATTTGATCTATACAAGCCCTTAATTCGGGCTGAACGTGTATTTCTCTTCTTGATTCAATAGACTTCGGAGAAGTGACGATTTTGTTCGCTCTGTCGTATGTCTTATTGATGCGGATTATCGAACCCCAAACATCCGAATCTTCCAAAGCTTGGATTTCCCCGATTCTCATACCCGTTAAGATTGCAAAAGAGACAAGAAGTTTGTACCTGGTATCAGCCATCGCGGTTAACAGCCTTTTAACTTCGTATGTCTCAAGGTATTTGTCCTGGATGCGCTCCTTCTTGGGTATGTCCTTAAAGGTTGACAGTTTATCGGCTACTTCCAGGGAATTAACGAAGTCGTTTCGATAAGCCCACCGCCAAAACATCTTGAGGGAAGAAAGATAATCGTTAAGCGTGTGATTGTTCTTCCCCGATTCGATGAACTTCGAACGGATGAAGCCCGCCGAAAGTTTGTCCATGTAAGCATCACCCAAAATGCCTTTTATCTGTTTGAAGTGTGAGACTTCGTGCGTATAGGTGGAAGGCTTCCATTCCTTTTGCATCTCGGACAAATAGACATCCAGGGAGTCAAAGAAGCGGAAGCGGTTCTCCGACAATCTCTTTATCTTATCTTGTAGCGCTCTGTAAGCTTCAGCACGGGCTTTTTCTGATTTACCCGAACATTTTACCGAGACAACCTTAATAAGCCCCGTATTGGGGTCTTCCACGCGCTCTTGCATATATCCACGGCAATTAATCCACATCGTTTCCACCTTCCATTATCTTTCGCGCATAGGTTACTAATCTTGCCGTCTGTTCATCCGCAAAAAGCTGATAAGGTTCAATCTGTAAAGCTTTGGCAAGGTCGGCAATCTTTGTTTGGGTTATCTCCATACATCCGCGTTCAATCTTCGAGATCGTTCCCGATGGATTCTTCCCGACCGTATACCCGACCTTAACCGCTAATTCTTCTTGAGTCATTCCAAGGGCTTCGCGGTATGAACGGACCCTTCTTCCGAATGCTTGAAGATATGATTTCTTCTCGTCTTCCGTCATGTTTCATCACCCGCCTTTCTGACCTCATAATAACAAAAGTTTAAAATATTTGCAAAAAGTATTTGACAAATTAGGCGGTACACGCTAATATAGGCACATAGGCGGTTCACGCTAATAAATCGAAAGGAGCAAGCAGATGACCGACAGAACAAAGTTCATGGATGTTGTGAAGGCAAGCGGAAAGAAGATTTATGAAGTTGCCGCGGAACTCGGAATGTCTTCGCAGAGCCTTTACAACAAACTTGGCAATGCCACACAGTTCACCCAGGCAGAGATCGCCAAGTTTAAGAAACTCTTCCCCAATGTATCGGAGAAAGAGTTCAATCAGATTTTTTTTGCCGAGAAATAGGCGGTACACGCTAAATGAGCGAATGGTTATCACCTAAAGATGTGCAAAGAGTTTTCCGAGTAGGGCGAACATCAGCCTTCGACATGATGAAGAAATACAAGGAAAGCGGCGGAGCATACATCAAAATCGGAAAAATGACAAGAGTTCCGCAAGACAGCTTCGAAACCTACTTGATAGCAGAAACGGAGAAGTTCAAAAATGCGTAAGTTCATCGAAATTCTATTCACTCTCTTTGTTGGGATATTAGTCGGAATCGCATCTTACGGTTCTTATATCTCACACAATCACCAGGAACCCGAACCCATCATCAAAACTGAATACGTTTACATCGAGAAGGAACCCGAAATCATCACCGAAACGATCATCGTCGAGGTTGAAAAGCCTTTTTACCGCGAGTTATCCGAAGAGGATTGTTACTACCTCATGGATTTGGCAATGCGCGAATCTGAAGGAGAGGGAGTCACGGGGATGCTTTGGGTCATGTATACCGCAGAATGTCGCAAAGATGCTTTCGGTTACGACTCTTACAAATCGGTTTGGGCTTCGGATGCGTTCTCTACATCCTGGGACCGCAGAGGATTAGAACCGAACGATGCTTGCAAAGAAGCTTTGGCACTATTCGAAGAAGGATGGCTCCCGAAGCCTTTATGGTTCCAAACGGGATATTATCACGGATTCGGAACACCGCTTTGCCAGGTAGGAGCGCATTATTTCTCGTCAAAGTAAAGGAGTGACTAAATGAGCAAAGAAACCGAGAAAGAAGAAACACAGATCATTAGCAATAAATCCGAGGGGCATAAGTACCACTACGCGAGCCTTGCCGACATAGCCCGCCAGGATGTGAAAATCCCGCAGATGCGTGTTGAGTACACGGGAAACAATGACGGGGAAGGAAATCCCATCGAGTATGTCGAAGCACTTATCGACGGCGAATGGAGAAGAGGGGCAAGAATCGTAATCCCCAAGAGTTCGAATATGAACGATGCCCAGGCTTACGGCTCCGCACTCACATACGCAAGAAGATATACCGTTTTAACGCTTTTGGGTATGGCTTGCGATGATGATGACAAAATCGAGACTTCAAAGGCTGAAGATGCGGCAAAGTCAGAACTTCGCGCCATGTATAAGCAAGCGGGCGGTAAGGACTTCGATAAGTGGTTCGAAGAGAACACCAAGGACGGATTCACGGGAAGTGTTTTCGCTTCCATGAAAATGACACTCGCAAAGCAGATTAATAAGAAAGCAGAGGAAGAAAAAGCATGAATCACATCGTAATCATGGGCAGATGCACAGCAGACCCCGAAATAACATCATCAACAAACGGAACCACGATTGCACGTTACACCGTAGCTGTTGACCGCAGATTTGCAAAAGAAGGACAGCAGAAGACAGATTTCTTCAACTGTAATTCCTTCGGAAAGCAAGCCGAGTTCGCAGAAAAGTATCTCAAGAAGGGAACTAAAGTGGTCTTGAGTGGCGAAATGAGACTTGACCTCGTTCAGAAGGACGGAAAGAACGTAACTTATCCCAAAATCGCGGTAAGCGAGGTTGAATTTGCCGAGAGCAAGAGAGATCAGAACCAGGAAACCACCGAGAAGAACGACTTCTTGAACATCCCCGATGGGCTTGTGGAAGAACTTCCGTTTTCATAAGAAAGGAGAACAATCATGGCAAGAGTAAGTAAGTACGAAGATACCGTTTTGACCGTTCTCCAGGAACACAAAGATTCACGCGGGGATGACAAGATTCTTTATTATTGGGTGCTTAAGGAACTCGGATTCGATACCCAGGTATCTATGGCAAGGTTCCTTTTTAACCCGAATTACCCGAACTACGAATCGGTAACAAGGGTAAGAAGGAAACTCCAGGAATCCCATCCCGAACTTGTTTCCGAGAACGACAAGAAGAGAAGAGACCTTGCGGAAGATGATTTCATCGAATATGCGAGGTCGCACCGATGATCGGGTCGGTGATGCAATGTATCGCCTTCCTATCGAATCAGAAGGACGGGGATTTCGAGGTAAAGCGGTATTTCCCGAAGCGGAGCAAGGCGGCGAATGCGTACTATTGGGCACTTGTCGAGCAGATAACGGAAGTAAGGCAGAAGGATGACCCGAACGTTACCAAGGAAGAAACCCACAGAAGCCTTCTGAATGATTACGGCTCTTGGGAGAAGAACGAAGATGGCTCCGCAAAGTGGGTTATTTTCCCCAAGGATAAGCCTTTACCGATAGACGGGTATTATTGGGACGCTAAAACCGAAGTGACCGTTAAAGGGCAAAATTCGGGCGAAGAAGTGGGAAAGCTTTACATGGTTGTTAAAGGTTCCCACAACTACGATTCCAAGGAAATGAAGGCTTTGATTGATGGCACGGTCCAGGAAGCCAAAAATCTTGGAATTGAAACCAGGACACCCGCAGAGATTGAGCAGATGATTGCGGAAATGGGGGAAGCATGAAGAGCATCATTCAGAAGAACAAAGAGTGCTTTTTCTGTGGCATGACGGAAGACCTGGACAAGCATCACATTTTTGGCGGTCCGAATAGGAAGCTTTCAGAAAAATATAAATGCGTTGTATGGCTTTGCAAGCGCCATCACACGATGTCAAACGAAGCGGTTCATCTTAACAGAGGAAATGATTTGGCACTTAAAACCAAGTGCCAGGAATCTTGGGAGAACATTTATGGAAGCAGAGAAGATTTTATCCGAATTTTCGGGAAAAGCTATTTGTGAGGAATGGCGAGATATTGAAGGCTATAACGGAGCGTACCAGGTAAGCAACCTCGGCAACGTTAGAAGCTTTAGCGCTTATCGCCGAGGGAATGGAAGACTTCTTTCTTGTACTGACAACGGATATGGCTATTTGATCGTGGGTCTGAATAAAAACAACAAAAGAAAGAATCACTACGTTCACAGACTTGTTGCGGAAGCTTTTATCGAAAACCCTAACGGTTATAGCCAGGTAAATCATCTTGATTACAACAGAAAGAACAATCGAGTTTCAAACCTGGAATGGTGTACCCCGCAAGCCAACACAAGGTATTCATCCTACAAAGCAAGACATCCCAGGAAGCACAACAAAACCACAACGGGAGAACAGTATATCTGTATGAGAGACGGGCGATATAGAGTCACCATTTCCCACAAATACGATGCAACCTTCCCGACATTAGAGGAAGCCATCGCAAAAAGAAACGAGATCGTTAAGGAGTTGGGATATGACAAGTACATCGAAATCTAAAAAGCCGAATTACGGCAAGCGGTTTGAACAGCTTATTGCCAAACAGTTCGAAGCATTTCCAAATGTGTCTATTGACCGAATCCCCGACCAAACGATGGGATTTAAGGGAAGGACAAACATTTCAGATTTTATCGTTTATCGCAGACCCAGGCTTTATTACATCGAGTGCAAGACGGTACACGGAAACAGACTTCCATTCTCCAACATTTCACAGTTTGATGCACTTATGACAAAGGTTGACATCGACGGAGTAATCCCAGGGGTTTTGTGTTGGTGGATTGATAGGGACATCACCCGATGGATTCCGATTGATGAATTGTCCTGGCTGAAGGCGAAAGGCGCAAAAAGCGTTCGGTTTGATGAAAACGTTGGATTCGTAATCAAAGGAACGAAGAAGAGAACCTATTTTGAATACGATTTAAACACTTTTTTTGAGAGGTAACAGAATGAAACACACCGTAATAACGAGCAAGGAAGAACAGCCTTATTTACTCGCCTGGAATGAGTTCAAAGATAAGGCAGAAATCGAGATCAAGACAGACAACATCCTTTGGAAGTTCGGCTCCAGGGAAGAAGCGTTCAAAGCATCGAACAGATTCGCCAACTTGGGTTTTGAATATGTCCGAGTTTTACAGAGAGGGGGAATGAACAATGCCGAATAAATTCTTATGGCACGATGCCAAAATCGACAAGCCCACCACCACCGACCCCGTTCTTTGCCTTACATCCAAAGGGTTTATCGTCATCGCACAGTATGATTACAGAAGATTCGACGGGAAATGGTACGAACTTCAATCCGACGAACATTTCGATGATGTTGTTTGGTGGTCTGATTTCAGCCTTCCCCACGGTCATAAATGGAAGATGTCAGATTTATACGACATCGAAGAGTGAGGTGGTGCGAATGAAAATCACTTATGAGAGAGACATAGCAGACGAAACACCTTGTTCAATCCTGGATGCCATCGCCTATGCTTGTCAGCATCCCGAATTTTGGCACATCCGCAAGAGCAAGCGCGAATTGCTCGCAGAAACGCGGAAGACCGATTTAGAAGGCAAGTGCGGGGGATGTAGACATTCAACCCCGATGGGTACGACTTGTTACGTTACTTGCGCGAAAGGTTACGTTTGCCGACCGAGATCACAGAAATGTTGCAAACAGTATGAGGGAGTAAACGAATGAGCAGAAACAAGAAATATGGGGTCATCGTTCACCAGGAAGATTTCGAAGATTTCCTTACCAACATGACCGACCAGGAAGCGGGGGCAATGCTCAAAAATATGCTCCACACCTTCCTGGGGGAAGAGGTAAAAACCTTCGGTGAACGGTATATGGATTCGATTTCGAAAAGGCTTTGCGACCGTGTTATCTACGACAAGGGGCTTTCCGAGAAAAACGCTAAAAATGGCGCTTTAGGCGGGGGACAGACGGGGAACACGAACGCAAAACGAGCGAAAACGAGCGAAAACGACCCAAAAACGAGCGAAAAACGAGCAAAAACGAACCTTAATATTAAAGTTAAAGACAATATTAATATTAAAGATAATAAAGACAATAAGAAGCCTTACGGCGAGTGCGCGAATGTCTTTCTTACCGATGAAGAGTTCGAAAAGGTAAAAAACCAGGGTCTTACAAATCTTATTGAGGAACTTTCCCTCTATATCGCAAGCAAAGGAAACAAATACAAGTCCCATTATGCGGTAATCAAGCAATGGGCTAACCGTAGGGAGAAGGAAAAGGAAATCAAAAAGCCTTCAAGCCTTGCGGGGCAGAGTTCAACCAACATCGTTAACCGTTTCAAGCAACGTGATGATTACGACTTCGCGGCGATTGAAGCAAAACTCATCAAAAATTGAAAGGAGCGAGCCTATGAGATACGGATTCAAGTTCCGAAGTAAAGAGAACACGATCATTTCGCTTGAAGTCACATCACCGACCGAGGAAGAAGCCCGCGACCGAATCTTGGACTTGTTCGACATTGACCCCGAAAGTGAAATCGGGTGCGAATGCCTGGGGGACGAATGATGGATAGACTTATAGATTTACTCATAGTTGATGCGATAGTCGCTGTTGTTGTCATCGTGATGGCTATTAAGTATCTCAAAGATTGGCGAGACAGTTAACCGCGCGAGGGGGAAAGGGCGGCACAGATGGAAAAATTGTTCGGGAAGGTGTGGATATTAATACTTCTTGGAATATATGGCTATTTATGGACAAGGGTTATATCCGACATCAAGACGATAAAGAAGTTTTACGAACCGATTAAGGTGTTTAGGCACTTGGACGGCTTTTCAAAGGTGTGGATTATAACCCACATCGCGATCATCTTCTTGTTAAGCCTATGTGCCTGGGAAGGATAGAGAGTATGGCAGACAACAAAGGAATGACATTAATCGAAGCAATCATCGCAATAATATGCATAGCGATAATCGCTCTTTGGCTTTACACCATGAGCAAGTACGGCAACAAGCCCGTATCAGAAATGCCCGTATGGTTGTATTGGCTCTTACATTGAGGGGGTGAGCAAATGACAAGAGAACAAGAGGCAATCACATATTTTGAGAGTCAGAAAAAGAGACTCGAAGATTTCAGAAAGATATATCCGTCACCCGATACAGTAGGATATCAAGCCACAACTAAAGAGATAAGTTTCTATAATATGGCTATATCAGCCTTAAAGGGTTTTGAGGGAATGACTCACAGAGACGTACTGAAAGCACTATTCCCGATAGACGAGAACAAAGGAGCAAGACTCACAAAAGTATATATCGACCATGAACCTATTGAGTCATTTGCATTAACCACCACGCAGAAATGGCTTGATAGTCCTTATAAGGGGGTGAGTGAATGAACATAAACGATAATGTGCCTTTTATGTTCCGACAGTTAAGACCGAAGAATATGCCGAAGAAAACAGCGGAGATAATAACGAGGTTGGCACAAGCATACGGTTTGGAAAATATCGGAGAGATAGACGAACAGTTTTTGAACGGCTTCACTTGTGCAAGCGAGATTGTCATAGCACAGTTGGAAAAAGAGTTTGAGTCAGACAATAAGGGAGAGTGGATATACGACAAGGGTATTAATAATTGGCGGTGTTCAAGGTGCGGTCAAACTCCACCACCAACAGGTTATGTTGGTAAAGCCGATTTCATGGCAACGTATTTCAAATTTTGCCCGAATTGCAGAGCAGATATGAGAGGTAAAGCCAATGAGTGAATATATCAAGAAAGAAGACGCACTAAACGCCGTATCTGATATGGCTTATGAGAACTCGGTAACAATCAGAGAGTTGTTGACAGAGTTACCGACCTACTCTTTCCCCGATTCAGCCGAGAACAAGGGAGAGTGGGAAAAGATTTGGAGAACCGATTGTGAATGTTCGGAATATGTGTGTTCTAAATGTGGTTGCGGAGAAGATTATTGGACTAATTTTTGCCCGAATTGCGGTGCGGATATGAGAGGTGAGGAATGATAGACGAGATTTTTAAAGTTATGAAACACTTTGACGGAAGTTATATAAATTCGTGTGGAGAGTTAATTATCTCTGATAGAGGAAACGTATATTTTACGGCAACTAATTGTAATACAAAAGAAGACATTATTTGCAAGTTGCTTGAATGGTGTTCAAGACCGATTGCAAAAGGAACGCCATACAGTACAAAGAAAAGAAATAATGAGTGGAGAAATTCTTTACTTTGTGGCTATAACAATTATCTCGG
>AUXO016090627.1_pt1 | contig 13130 bp, 13 predicted proteins | sample 768731 | NCBI WGS metagenome assembly AUXO01 (sample SAMN02715735, study PRJNA202380) | gut metagenome | biome: sheep rumen | host: Ovis aries | place: New Zealand: Palmerston North
TTTGATAGGGAGGATGAAGAATAATGATTAGTTTAAATTGGGTAGGAGACTACATAGATATTAAAGATCAAGATGTTCATGAATTAGCTACTAAAATCACGAAAGCTGGAATTAATATTGAAGCGGTTGTAACGCATCATATTAATCACTTAGTCATTGGAGAAATTCAGAAAGTAGAAGATCATCCAGATAGTGACCATTTGCATGTATGCCAAGTAGATGTTGGGAAAGAGAAATTACAAATTGTATGTGGGGCTTCTAACGTTCGTGAAGGTTTAAAAGTAATTGTTGCGAAGGTAGGAGCGGTTCTTCCAGGGGATTTTGAAATCAAAGCTAGTAAAATCCGTGGAGTAGAGTCTTGTGGAATGATGTGTGCTTTGTTTGAACTAGGCTTAGAAGAAAAGAATGAAGAAACGTATGCTAAGGGAATTGCTGAGTTAGATGCAGATGCTCCTGTTGGAGAAGACCCAATCAATTATTTAGGGCTTGATGATACTTTATATGATTTGGATATTCATAAACATCGTAATAATGACTGTTATTACCATATCGGATTTGCTTATGAAATTGCTTGTATTTTAAACCGTAAAGTTACTTTACCAAGTTTGGATTTTAAAACTCTTAAAGATAAAATTAAATTTCATTTGGATGTTGAAACTCCTCATTGTAGTTATTATTTAGGTAGAGAAGTTCGAAATGTAACGATTGGAGAAAGTCCAGAGTTTATAAAAAAGCGTTTGATTGCGGCTGGCATGAGACCTATTAATAACGTAGTTGATATTTCCAATTATGTTATGTTAGAGTTTGGACAACCTCTTCATTTCTTTGATCGGGATAAACTAGGAGATACTATTGTTGTTCGTGATGCAAAAGATAAGGAAGAAATTACAACGTTAGATGGAAAGGTTCGTACTTTAACTACATCTGATATTGTGATTACCGATGGTAAGAAACCGGTTTGTATTGCGGGAGTTATGGGTGGAGAAAATACTGAAGTAGATGAGAATACGAAAAATATTTTCATTGAATCGGCTATTTTTGATCCGGTTCATATTCGTATGACTTCTCGTCGTTTAGAATTACCAAGTGAAGCTTCTATCCGTTATGGAAAGGGATTATCTTGGGAGTATACGGAAATGGCCAATCGTCGTGCTTGCCATTTACTTGAGAAGTATGCTAATGCTGAAGTGGTGGATTCTTATGTATTGATTGATCATGAGAATCATGAAGAGAAAAAATTGGTATTTGAACCACAAGATGTCGATAAAATCTTAGGTATTACCATTTCAGAAGAAGATATGAAACATGAACTTGAAAGATTGGATTTCCCTTATCAAGTTAAAAATGGAAAATTTGAAGTTACGATTCCAAGAAGAAGATTAGATATTGATGCTAATGTAAATGATATCGCCGAAGAAATTGGTAGATTATATGGATATAATAATTTAGTTTCTTCTTTACCAAAAGTTACGATTCGTCGAGGAGAGTATGTGGGAGATGTTAAATATCGTAAAATGGTCTCTCGTAGACTTCGTAGTTTAGGTTTGAATGAAGTAAAAACTTATACTTTGGTAAGTCCAGAAATGGCAGAAAAATTCCGTTATGAAGATAAAAAGCCAGTTGTTTTACCAAATCCAATGAGTTTAGACAAGAGTGTTGTAAGAACTACGTTATTACCATCTTTGATGAATGTTTATGAATATAATAAAGCTCGTGGTGTAAAAGATGTTTCGATTTATGAGATTGCGAAAACTTATGATGTTTCTTATCACGAAACCACTAAGATTGCCGGTTTAATGACAGGAAGTTATTTGGATAATCCATGGAAAAAAGATTTTGAAATCGATTTCTTTGTTGTAAAAGGAATTGTTGAAAATATTCTTACCTATATGGGATATGAAAAGCGTTATTCTTTTGTACGTAGTAATTGTCTAGATCTTCATCCAGGGGTACAAGCTTCTATTATCTTAGATGGCAAAGAGATTGGTATTATCGGAAAAGTACATCCAAATCTTACGAAAAAAGAAATTTATGTATTTGAAATGAATTTAGAGTCTTTAATCGGTAAGACTGCAAAATTAAAGTATAAAGAAGCATTCAAATATCCTAGTGTAGAAAAAGATATGGCCTATGTGGTAGACCGCAAAGTAGAAGTTCAAGATATTATGAAAACCATTCAAAAAGCTTCTAATAAAACTCTTCAAGACATTACGGTATTTGATGTATATGAAGGAGAAAACATTGCTTCTGATAAGAAGAGTATTGCGTTTAAATTAGTATTTAATGGAATGGATCATACTTTAACGGATGAAGAAGTAATGACTGTTTTCAATAAAATTATTGACAAAGTGGTGTCAACTCATAAAGCTGAATTAAGAGATAAATAGTTTTATCTCTTTTTTTTTTGTGATATTATAAAATTGTAAGGAGAGTGCAGTATGAAAGAAGAAAGAATAGAAGACTCTGTTGCGGAAATTAAAGAAAAGAAAAAATTTAAAGGAATTTGGGTTTTAATATTACTAGTATTAATAGTAGGGATTGGAATAGGAGTATTTGTACCTTCCTTGTTGAAGAAAGAAGGTACTACGAAACCGGTTCAAGAAGAAGAGAAAGATGAAATTATTGAGTTGAGTGAAGTAGATGTCTCTAATTATTTGGAAGCCATTGAACACGTTAATACTTATTATTTAAACCAATTTCCTATTGAAACGAAGAATCTTAAAAATCAAGATATTTTAAAATATGCTTGGTATTTAGCCGTTGATTATCGAGATCGAAAGATTGATATTAATAGTGATTTTTCAAAAGAACAAATGAAACAGTTTGTATCTCGTTTCTTTGGAGAGGATTTTACTTATCAAGATGAAGATATTATTTGTCCTGCCAATGACGGTCCTCTTTTCCAATTTGATGGTGAGACCTATCATAGAGTAGGTGTTCATGGACATGATGGTGCTGGTTATTATCGTTTTAAGAATTATTTTGTGGGTGCAAGCCGTAATGAGACACAAGATACTATGGAAATTCAACTAAAAGTTATTTACGGAGATAGATGTAGTGGAACTTGTGCTGGTGTACAACAATACTTTAAAACCCCTAATGGAGAAGTTTTATATACCCGTACAGAGGGGGATCTTTTGGATCATTTTGATGAGTTATATAATCAATATAAAGACGAATTGCCTATTACTTCTTATTTCTATCGCAAAGGAGATAGTGGTAACTACTATCTAGAATCAGTTCAAATTCAGTAATAATTTGAGAAAAAAAGAAAAGTATTATACTTCTTTTCTTTTTTATTATTGTATGCTATTATTTAAGATAAGGAGAGTGTAGTATGGAAGAAGAAAAGAAAGAAACCACCGTAGAAGAACCAAAAGAAGCAAATTTGGAAGAGAAAAAAGTAGAAGGAAAAGAAGAAATCCCTAAGAAAAAAGGAAAACCTTTTATTATGGGTGTTTTTATTGCTTTGGCAGTTGTCATTGTAGTATGTTTGGGAGGATTAATCTTTTTGAATGGTGACTCTCAAAATAAAGATAAAAAGACTACAAAGACTACCGAAAAGGCTAAAAAATATCTTTCAGAATATCGTTTATCAGGTAATTCTTTAGAAGATTTTGATTTGTATTTCTTACAATTAGAAAACAATCCAAAAAATACGGTTTATAGTCCTTTATCTATCAAATATGCATTAGGTATGCTTGCAGATGGAGCAAAAGGAGATACAAAAGAACAAATCGAGGCTGTTCTTGGAGATTATACCCCAAGAAGTTACCCAAATAATGAACATATGTCTTTTGCCAATGCTATGTTTATAAAAAATACGTATCAAGAGGCTGTAAAAGTTAGTTATTTAGATACATTGAAGAATAAATATAATGCGGAAGTGATTTATGATAGTTTTGAAACCCCTGATACAATTAATAATTGGGTAAGTGATCGAACTTTCAAACTTATCAATAATTTAGTGGATGATGCTAGTAATAATGATTTCTTTTTAGTAAATGCTCTTGCTATTGATATGGAGTGGAATTATCAAGTTCATTGTATATGGGATCGAAATCGTAAAGTGGATTGTTTAGATAACGGAAGATATGGTGTTGAATATCTTCATGAAAAATTACCAGATCTTCCATTTGGCTTACATGGATATACTGCTCATGATAATCCTTATACTAGTGTTGAACAATTTTATGATAATCATGAGTTTAATGGAGTCGATAATATCAAAGGTGCAGATATTTTGGCTGACTTTAATCGTTATGATATTATTAAAGAATTGGGCGAAGAAAAAATTAGAGAGACCATAAGAAATGATATAGCAGAAAAACGTCAAAGCAGTGATGATAATATGAAAGAAGTATTACCAACAGATGTTGAGGGCTTTTTGGATAAGTATATTGAAGAAATTAAGGCAAATTATGGAAAAGGTGATAATTCTACTGATTTCTTGGTATATGATGATGAAAGTGTTAAGTCTTTTGCAAAAGATTTGAAAGAATATGATGGTATGACTCTTCAATATGTAGGTATTATGCCAAAAAATGAAGATTTAGCTACTTTTATAAAAGAATCTAATGCTAATAGTATTAATAAGATAATTAATAATTTAAAAGAAGTAAAAATAGATAGTTTTGAAGAAGGTTATGCTACAAGAATTCGTGGTTATATTCCATTCTTTGACTATGATTATCAGTTAGATTTAATGAAAGATTTACAAAAAATGGGAATTGAGAATATTTTTGGGGCAGATGCTGATTTGTCTAATATGGTAGAAGGACCTGCATTTATTAATAAAACGATTCACAAAGCGGATATTGAATTTTCTAACGATGGAATTAAGGCAGCAGCAGCTACTGCTGTAGGTGGAGTTGGTTCTACCTATGGGCCTGCCTATGATTATCTTTTTGAGATACCTACTATTAATATTGATATTTCTTTCAATAAACCATATATGTATGTTATTCGTGATAAAGCTACTGGTGAAGTTTGGTTTGCTGGTACGGTTTATGAACCGATTCATAAATAATCTGGATTATTGCTTTATAAAAGAAAAGAAGTTTGTTTCTTTTCTTTTTTGTTTTTCTATGCTATTATGTAAGAGTAAGGAGAGTGTAGTATGGGAGAGAAAAAAGAGAAAACTGAAGAAGTAAAAGAAGAGAAAGTTGTAGAAGAGAAAGTAGAAGTAAAAAAAGAAACTCCTAAGAAAAAGGGAAATCCTTTTATTGTTGGTGTTTTTGTTGCTTTGGCAGTTGTTTTGGTTGTAGGTCTTGGAGGAATGCTATTATTAAATGGTAATTCTAAGGGAAAAGATGGAAAAACTACCAAGACAACAAATAAAGTGAAAGAATATCTTTCGGATTATCGTTTATCAGGTAATTCTTTAGAAGATTTTGATTTGTATTTCTTACAACTAGAAAATAGTCATCAAAATATTATTTATAGTCCATTGTCTATTAAATATGCTTTGGAAATGTTAAAAGATGGAACGGATGGAGATAGTAAGGCTCAAATTGAAGCAGTTGTGGGAGATTATACTCCAAGAAGTTATCCAAATAATGATCATATGTCATTTGCTAATGCCGTATTTGTACGTAATACTTTTAAAGATAATGTTCGTAGTGAATATTTAGATCATTTAGCTAGTACTTATGGAGCGGATGTAGTATTTGATCCATTTGAAAACTCTAGTGTTATTAATGGATGGATTAGTGATAAAACATTTAAATTAATTAATAATTTAGTAGATGATGATACGGTTCAATCCAGTGATTTCTTCTTAGTAAATGCTTTAGCAATTGATATGCAATGGAATCAGTTATTGCAATGTGAAAGTGGAAGTTCTTTAAAATGTATCGAATATAATGTTAATTATCGTCATGAGGATTACCGTGATTCCATCTATGAAATCTATGGACCTGATAATTATCCGGCTATGGAGTTTGATAATCAGTCTGATATTAAGTCCGTAAAAGTAGGGGCAAGTTTCAATCGTTATAATATTGTTCGTGAATTGGGAGAAGCCAATATTCGCAAAACGGTAGGAGATGCTTATCGTGAATGGCTTGATAGTGATGAAGTAAAGCAAGTAGAAAAAAATGCTAAAGAATATGGTTATGATTCTAATATTGAATATGATGTTGATAAATATCTTGATTCTTATGTTCAAGAGTTAGATTCTAACTATGGAAGTGCTAATATTTCGACCGAGTTTTCTTTATACGTGGATGATGATTTTAAAGTATTTGCCAAAGATTTACAAACGTATGATGATATGACTTTAGAGTATGTTGCTGTTATGCCAAGAAATATTTCTTTGGATCAATATATTAAAGATGTTAATGCCAAAGATCTATCTAAAGTAATGAATCAAACTAAGCCATTACAAATTGATAATTTTAAAGAAGGAGTTGTTACGAAAGTTGTTGGTAATATTCCTTTATTCCAATTTGAATATGAATTACAATTAATGAATGATTTAGCGGCTTTAGGTATTGAAGATGTATTCGATATTAATAAGGCAGATTTATCTGGAATGTTAGATGGAGCAAAAGAATATATTGCTAGTGCTTCTCATAAAGCCAACATTGAATTTTCTAACGAAGGAATTAAAGCAGCAGCCGCTACAGCAATGGGTGGTAAAGGTGCTGCTAGTGGAGGTTTTGAATATTTATTTGAAGTACCTGTTGAAATCATAGATATTACGTTTGATCAACCATATTTATTTGTCATTCGTGATAAAGCAACTGGTGAAGTTTGGTTTACTGGGGCTGTTTATAATCCAACGAAAAAATAGAAAAGACTAGAGATTTTCCTCTAGTCCTTTTTTTACTCTTTCTTCTAAAACATCCATCATTTCTTGTTTTAGGGAATCTGTGGCATTTTCCCAAATGGTTTCAAAAAAGATTCCAAGACTAGGAAGAGATTCCTCGTCTTTTTCTTTTACAGTTTCTTCGAAAGCTTCTCTTAACTCTTCAAAGTCTTCTCCTTGAAAATTATCAATGCATTGTTTTCTTTTTTCTTTTTTCATAGTTCCTCCTAATGTTAGTCTTTTCTGTTTTAGGGATTTTATTCTTTTCTTTTTTATTGTAAAATAATGTTGGTGGTATTATGCAACTTACGTATCAAGGAAAAGATTATGATGTTGTGATTGAAAAAAAACATGGACAAAAGAATACCTATATTCGTGTAAAAAAAGATTTAAAAGTAACCGTTACTACTGGTTTTTTTACGAGTAATCGGTTTATTGAAACATTATTGGAAGAGAATTATGATAGAGTTTGTCGGATGATTGATTTTCAAGAAGTAAAGAGTAGGAATAATAATGGATTCTTTTATTTGGGAAAACAGTATGTTGTTATTTATTCGGATCAAGAAAAAATGTCTTTTTCAGATGATAAGGTTTATCTTCCTCATGATTTTGATATCGATTCATGGTATAAGAAACAAGCAAAAAAATTGTTTTTAGAGAGGCTTGATTATAACTATGAACGCTTTAGTCGAAAAATCCCTTATCCGAAGTTAAGAATTCGTAAAATGACTAGTCGTTGGGGTGTTTGTAATATTAAAACTCATATTATTACGTTGAATTTGGAGCTTATTAAGCGAGATGTGTCTTATTTAGATTATGTTATCATTCATGAAATGAGTCATTTAATTCATGGGGATCATTCCACTGCTTTTTGGCGTTTAGTGGAAGAGAATATGCCAGATTATAAAAAATATCGCGAGGAGATGAAGGAATTTTAATGACAATAACTAGTTTGGAAAATGAAAAAATTAAAAATCTTGTAAAACTTCAACAAAAGAAATATCGAGATTTAATGGATTGTTATCTAGTTGAAGGAGAGCATTTAGTGGAAGAAGTATTAAAAACCAATCAAGTGATGGAGTTATTTTTACTAGATGGTACATCTTATTCTTGTGATTGTCCTATTACGTATGTTTCTTTTGAAGTTATGAAACGTATTAGTACCTTGGATACTCCTACTTCAATGGTTGCTTTATGTCGTAAGAGGCAAGATTCTTCTATAAAAGGAAATAAAGTATTATTATTGGATTCTATTCAAGATCCAGGCAATTTGGGTACGATTATTCGTAGTAGTGTTGCTTTTGGAGTGGATACAATTATTCTTTCTGAAAATACAGTTGATTTATATAATCCAAAAGTACTACGTGCTACTCAAGGAATGTTTTGTCATATTCCTATTATTTCTTGGCAAGCAGAAAAAGCTATTGCTTGGTTAAAAGAGAATCATTATATGGTATATGGTACGAATGTCGAAAATGGAGTGGATGTTAAAACTCTTACAGCGGAGGAAAAGCAAAAATTTTGTTTAATTATGGGGAATGAAGGAAATGGCGTTCGTAGATTTATTCAAGAAATGTGTGATAAGAATTTATACATTTCCATGAATTCTAAAGTAGAAAGTTTGAATGTTGGAATTGCTTGTAGTATTTTGTTGTATGAATTTAATCGATAGGAGGTAACTATGGATGTAGTAAGAATTGGTAAAATTGTTAGTACTCATGGAATTAAGGGAGAACTTCGAATTCTTAGTGATTTTCCTTATAAAGAGAAAGTTTTTCAAATTGGAAATCATTTAATAATAGATGATCATTCTTATGAGATTAAGAGTTATCGTGTTCACAAAAATTACGATATGGTTACTTTGGATGATTATCATGATATTAATGAAGTTTTATTCTTATTGAAAAAGGAAGTATTCTTTTTGAAGAAAGATTTAAAACTAGATGAGGATGAAGTTTTAGATGAAGAATTAATTACTTATGAAGTATTGACAAAACAAGGAAAAAAGGGAATAATAAAAGAAATTTTTCAAGCAAGTGAAACGAATAAAATACTAAGGGTTCAATTTGATAAAGAAGTATTAGTTCCTTATCGTTTTCCATTTGTTGAAATCCATAAAAAAGAGAAAAAAGTGATTATTGATTTAATCGATGGGATGGAATAGGTGATGTTATGAGAATCGATATACTAACATTATTTCCTAATATGTTTCAAGGAGTCTTCCAAGAATCTATTGTGAGAAGGGCAATTGATTTAGGAAAAGTGGAAATTCATTTGGTTAATTTTAGAGATTATACGATGGATCCTCATCATAAGGTGGATGATACTCCTTATGGTGGAGGGGCTGGTATGGTATTGATGTGTCAGCCAATTTTTGATTGTGTTCGTTCTTTGAAGACGGAGGATTCTAAGGTTATCTTATTAACTCCTGGTGGAAAGCCTTACCGTCAAGAAATGGCTTATGAATTGTCTCATGCTAAACATTTGATTATCATATGTGGTCATTATGAAGGCTTTGATGAGAGGATTAAATCCATTTGTGATATGCAAATCAGTATTGGAGATTATGTATTAACAGGCGGGGAGATTCCTTCTATGGTACTGGTAGATTCTATTACTCGTTTGTTACCTGGTGTAATAACGGATGAATCGCACATTAATGATTCTTTTCATAATCAATTATTGGATTATCCAACGTATACTAAGCCAAGAGTTTTTGAGGGAATGGAAGTTCCAGAAGTTCTTACTTCTGGAGACCATAAAAAAATTGAAGAATATCGTTATCAGGAAAGTGTTAGACTTACCAAAGAAAACAGACCAGATTTATTCGATAAGTAGGTGAAGAAAATGTATTCAGTTTCTAATAAAAATGCCAATAGAGGAACTATCATTGATAAAACTGAGATGATTGATATGGATGGGTTCTTAATGTCTTCTCGAAATCGTTCGTTTCAAATTGGAGGAAGCGAAATTCGCCAAGTAAAAGTTGTGAATAAAGAACTAGCACATCCTCTTGTTTGTAAACAAGTATTTAAAAAGTATAATCGTTTGATAGCAATTTTGACGGAATTATTGGTAGATGATGATGATAGTGGAGATAATTACCGAGAAGCTTTAAATCAAATTGAAAAGTTTCGTTTGGAAATTAAGAATAAGTATCGTAAGTTTTTGAAACAAAAAGAACTGGAAGTTATGTCTAAACAATTAGTTGCTTTACAACGAGAGGCAAAAATTCGTTTGATGGAAATTCAAAGAAGTTATGAGAATTCCTTCCATTCTGGAAAAAGAAGTAAGTAGAAAGAAAAACTTTTGGAGTTTTTCTTTTTTTTGAAAAGGCTATTTTTTTTCTTGTAGAAATATGTTATACTTACTTTGAATATAATAAAATAGGGTAAGTGTTAAAGATTCTATTAGAATGGTGAGTGATAGCGTGGATAAAAAGGGAAATGCAGTAGATAAGTTTAACTTCGTTACTATGGAAGATTTAGAAAAGAATATTCAAGATTTTCATAAGAAAGAGGAAGAAGATCAGACTATTTCACTTGTTCCTACTCCTGAGGTTGTTAACGTAGATAAAAATTCTTTTGACGAAAATCATGAAGTTTTTCAAGAAGCGAATCATTTGAATGATTCTGCTGTAGAAGAAAAGCCTCATAAACTTAGTCGAAAGTTATATTTTAGTTTTGAAGCAAGAGTTGCTGCTATGATTGTTTTAATCTTGGCCTTTTTTGGAGGAGCTTGTTTCTTGATTTTAGAAGCTTTGAATTTTGGAAATAAAGAAACGGTTTCTTATAACGAGGTTGGAAGTGCTTCTTACCAAGTGTGCTTAACGGATAGTGAATATTATGGAACGGGGTGTCTTCAAGAAGGAATGGAATATCTTTCTTCTTTAGTAGATACCATTCGGGCTGATTTAGAATATAAAGTTGATTTTTCAACGGATATTGAATATGATTTGGCTTATCATGTTTTAGCTATTACAAAGATTGCGGATAAGACCGATTCTACGAAAGTATTATATCGTAATGAAGAAGAATTGGTAGGTAGAACAGATATTTCCAATACTAGTAATGTGATTCAAATCAAAGAAAATGTTGCGGTAGAGTTTGCTCGATATAATAAAACGGTGTTAGATTATAAAGAACGCTATGCGGTTGATTCTGCTAGTACTTTAGAGGTTATTTTATATTTAGATGAACCTACAGAAACAAGAGCCGTTGCTTCTTTAATTGTTCCTCTTGGAGATTCTACTTTTGGTATTACAAAGGATGTAACGGAGAACTTAAATCGTTCTGTTTCGATTGAGAGTGATACTTGGAATTCTTATAATACTTGGTGTGCTATTATCGCAACTTGTTTTATCATTATTTCTTTAATTTTATTATTTAAGACTACTCGTTTAGTTTTGAAAGTTACTACGAATCGTAATAAATATCAAACGGCTTTAACTAATATATTACGGGAATATGATCGCTTAATTGTTATCGCAAGAGATGGCTATGAATCGAATGTTGAAAAGAAGATTATTAAAGTAGAGAGTTTTAATGATATTTTGGATGCTAGAGATACTTTGGAAAAACCAATTATTTATTCTCGTATTAATGATGTTAAAAGTGAATTTATTGTAGAAGATGATGAAAAATTATATAAATTTGTTTTAAAAGAATCTGATTTTTAGAGAAGAGTTTTGACTCTTCTTTTTTTTGTAAAGATTGTGTTTCGGAAAGGTCTTTTCATTGACTTATCCTTTCTTTTTTTTTATACTTATTATGATAGGGATACTATGAAATAGAACGTAGAATGGAAGTGTAACTTATGGGATTGTTATCTCCTTATGTTGGAAGGTATGTTTCTGCTGCGTCTGCCAGTGAATACTTAGATATTGGTACTATTGCTAGTGGGTGTAGTGCTGCTATTTCAGAAGCTAGTTTTTTAAATTCTTTTGCTTCTAAGTTGAGTTCTATTACGGCTGTTGTAGATGCTAATGCACTATGTATTGATGGAATGACGATTCAAGGAGTAAGTGATGAGTGTTCTAATAACATCGTTAGTGTTCAAAATGAGATTGTAAATATTGCCAATCAAGTATTAGCGAGTGCAGAAGCGGCCTATAATCAGATTCAAGAACGCTTGAATCAAGAGGCCTATATAAATGATCAAAATATGGCACTCTACTATAGTAATAAAAGGGGTTGAATGTATGCATAAGTTTTTGCCAGTTGGTAGTGTTGTATTATTGAAAGGGGCTACTCAAGGAGTAGTGGTTATTGGTTATAACATCGTAGAAGAGGGAAGCAAGGATGTTTGGGATTATCTTGGATGTGCTTATCCGATTGGTGTTTTAAGTAGTGATAAAAACTTATTATTTAATCGTGAGCAGATAGAAAAAGTATTATTTACTGGATATATAGATGAAGAAGGAATGAAATTTATGGATGCTTTAGATGAAAGTGAGATATCTAAGTCTTAATGGCTTCTATCCATTATAATGGAGATGTTGTTAATGCAACATTATCGAGTTTAAATGCTCTTTCGGGAGAACTTTCTTCTTTATCTTCTGGTTTGAATTCGGCAGCCAGTCAAATTGTATCTGCAAGAGGTTTTAATGAATATGTCGGTGGATTATCTAGTGACACTTTTGGTGGTTATGTAGATCAATGTAAGAATTATGTAACAGGATTGTCTGATTTTATTCGGGGAAAACAAGTACAAATTTTAGCTTATGATGGGGATCAAGAAGAGATTAATGCTTTCTTAAGTAGTTTAGATCGATTGGAATATAAGCGCTTGGATTTGTCTCCTATCAGTGGATATATCAGTGATGAATATAAAGTTGGATTGGTAGCTCGTGGCTTTCTTTCTGGTCTTGCGGTAGCTGGACTTGGTTTGGCAGAGGGACTAGGAGAATTTGCAGAAACGGGAGCAGACTTGGTTATTTTAGCTTCTAGTATTTTTAAGACGGTATTTACGAAAGGGTATGATTTCATTCATGGAACGGATACAACCAAAGAACTATGGGATCGTACTCGAGCAAAAGTATCTGAAAAAAGGGTTGAAAGTGCTTTCGATTCTTTTTATGCCAATACTAGTGCAGGACGCTATTTACGTGATAACGCTTACAATTATGATAAAGTTCGCTCGATTGGAAAAGGGCTTGGTTATACAGCGGGAGTTATTGGTCTTACGGTATTAACTGGTGGAATGGCTGCCGGAGGTATTGGAGCGGCAGGATCTGTTAGTGCGGCTAATTTAGGAATGACGGCAGGCGTAATGGGATTTTCAAAGTCTACCCAAAATGCTTGGGCGGATGGGGCTACTA
>AUXO010555039.1_pt1 | contig 13128 bp, 12 predicted proteins | sample 768731 | NCBI WGS metagenome assembly AUXO01 (sample SAMN02715735, study PRJNA202380) | gut metagenome | biome: sheep rumen | host: Ovis aries | place: New Zealand: Palmerston North
TTTAATATCATATTACCCTTCCTATTCTATAATAGATTATAACATGATTTTTATTTTTTATAAAGAAAAAAATATCTTTTCAGATATTTTAATCACATGATACCGCTCTATATTTTTCATTTGCATTATTTTTCCCATTATCCATTACACACTCGTCATATTCACGAAATAATGCTTCTCTATTATCACATGTTGTCGGAGTTTGAGCTATACAATAGCCATTTTCCCATATTCCGCCTGCTTCATTACAACATGATATGTATATTGTATTACCTGATAATTTTGGTACAAATACTAATCCCAATGATAAAACAATTCCTATTAATACTATAGCTATTACTGTTATATTAGCTTGTCCTGCCGATTCTTTCATACCTCACCTTTACTATTTTTCCTTTCTATTATGATTATATAATAATATCTTTTAATAATCAATCTTTTTTTTAAATACATATTTACATCAATATTAAGACAAAATAAAAGAAAGCCAAAATTTGACTTTCCTAAATTCTTTTTTAATACATTTATCACTAGTTTCTTATACATACAATACTAGTGATAAAGAATCTATTAATTAGTAATATACTAATAATTATTTAGCATTTGTACAAGAATTGTAACCTGAGGCATCATATGCTACTCCACTTGCTGATACGCATTTATTTCCAGACCACTTTCCTGCTGCATCTGTACAACATGTTTTCTTTTGCATATTACCTAATAGTCTTGGTACTAAAACTAGTCCTACTGCTGCAACAACACCGATTAATACGATTGTGATTACAGTCATATTTGCTTCTCCAGCTGCTTCTTTCATTTACTTCACCACCCTCCACTATCCTGTATAAATTTTACCATATATATTTTTTTAAGTAAATATTTTTTTAGTTTTTTTTTATCTATTTGTCACTTTTTTTATAAAAGCTATTAATTTTTTTAATTATGTAATCTAATTTTTCTTTTGTCATTCCCGGGTAAACTCCTATCCAGAATGAATTATTCATTATTCTTTCTGTATTATTTAATTTACCAACTATTCTATAGCCTTCTTTGTTGTTTCTTATCTCATCAAAACATGGTTGTTTTGTTATATTTCCTCCAAACAACATTCTTGTTTGAATATTATTTTCTTCTAAATATCTTACTAGTTCATTTTTATTATTCTTTGTTGTAATAATAAATCCAAACCAGCTTGGTGTTGAGTTTTCACATGCTTCTGGTAATATTATTTCTTCTATATCTTTCAAATTTTCTTTTAAATAATTAAAGTTCTCTATTCTTTTTTGTATAAAACTCTCTAGTTTATCTAGTTGTGCAAGTCCTATTGCTGCTTGCATATCTGTTGGTTTTAGGTTATATCCAAAGTGTGAATAAACATATTTATGATCATATCCAAGAGGTAATTCACCATATTGCTTATCAAATCTATGTCCGCAGATATTGTCACATCCTGATGGGCATACACAATCTCTTCCCCAATCTCTCATTGATCTTATTATTTTATTTAATAATTGGTTATTTGTATATACTGCGCCACCCTCACCCATAGTTATATGATGTGGTGGATAAAAACTTGATGTTCCTATATCACCGATAGTTCCAGTATATTTTTCTTGTCCATCTATTGTATATTTTGAACCAAGTGCATCACAATTATCCTCTATCAGCCATAGATTATTTTTAGTACAAAAATCTTTTACTGCTTTTAAATCAAATGGATTACCTAGTGTATGCGCAATCATTACTGCCTTAGTTTTTTTAGATAATGCTTTTTCCATTTCTTTTATGTCTATGTTATATTGTGGAATTGTTACATCTACGAATACTGGTATCGCACCATATTGAATTATTGGATTTATTGTAGTAGGAAATCCTGCTGCAACTGTTATTACTTCATCTCCTCGGTTGATCTTTCTTTCACCTAAAAGAGGTGATGTTAATGTCATAAATGCTAGTAAATTGGCAGATGAGCCAGAATTTACTATGCTGCAATATTTTACACCTAATATTTTAGCAAACTTTTTTTCAAATTCATTTGTATATTTACCTGTTGTAAGCCAAAAATCAAGTGCTGAATCTACAAGATTTATCATCTCTTTTTCATCATATATTCTTCCAGAATAGTTTATTTTATCTCCTTCATTATACTTTATTTCTTTATGAAATTCTTTATAATACTCTTTCACACTTTCAAAGATTTTTTTCTTTGCTTCTTCTTTTGTCATATTTTCAAACATTATTATTCTCCTATCTCAAAGTATTCTTTAATTTGTTCATCTGTTTTTTTTATTATATCCTCTTTATTTGTATAACTTTTAGTCCATTCAACTATTTTTTCAACAGTTTTTTCTATATTCCAAGTTCTCTTCCACTTTAATTTTGTTTCAGAAAAATTAGAGTTTAGTTTCAAATAATTTGATTCCTTATTCTTATTTTCATTTATGTTTACATATTTTTGATTCCCCCATTTTTCACAAAATATTTTTACTAATTCTTCTGTTGTTATACAATCTTTATCCTTTGGGCCAAAGTTATAGTTTCCCATAAAATCTTTATCTTTATATTGTTTTTCAACAATCATTAAATACCCTTTTAGACATTCTAATACGTGTTGGTATGGCCTAATTGAATGAGGATTTCTTATTTTAATTGGTTCATTTGAAAGTGACGCTTTAATACAATCAGGAATAATTCTGTTTTCTGAAAAATCGCCTCCACCTATAACATTACCTGAACGTGCTGTTGATATTCTTGGATATTTTGATTCTTCAAAAAAGGATTTAATATAGCTATATGTTATCAATTCACTGCATGATTTACTATTTGAATATGGATCTTTTCCACATAGTTTGTCTGTTTCTTTATAACCTGTACTATCTATATTTTGTGTATCTAAATATACTTTGTCTGTTGTTACATTCAAAAAAGATTTTACACAATCTACATTTCTTATTGTTTCTAGTATATTAACAGTTCCCATTATATTGGTTTCAAATGTATAGTGTGGATTTTCATATGATTCTAAGACTAATGGTTGTGCAGCCATGTGAATTATTATTTCCGGTTTGTATTTTTTTACAGCATCTGATAATTTTTTTAAATCTCTTATATCTCCATATATTGTTTTTATTTTTTCATCTAATCTTAGAATATTATATAGACTTTTTTCTTCTGGCTTTAATGCATAACCTATTACATCTGCACCTGAAAGATACAGTATCTCCGATAACCAGCTTCCTTTAAATCCTGTATTACCTGTTATAAATACTTTTTTATTCTTAAAAAAATCTAAATTCATTTCCACACCTCCCATGGTGCTTCTCCTTTTTTTACAAGTTCATCTAAATACATTTTTTCTTTTAATGTATCCATGCATTGCCAAAATCCTGTGTGCTTATATGCTTTTAATTCATTATCATTAGAAAGACGAGCTAAAGCATCTTCCAAAACTGTCTTATCATCTTCTAAATACTTAAACACACCTGGTTCTAAAACCATATATCCGCCATTTATCCATTGTGCATCTTCTTGTTTTTTTTCTTTAAAATTTGTTATTTCATTATTCTCATTTATTTGTAATATTCCGAAGCGTTCTTGTGCTTGTACTGAAGTTATAGTCGCGATTTTTTTTGTTTTTCTATGATATTCTAATAATTTATTAATATCAATATCACATACTCCGTCTCCATATGTCAACATAAATGTTTCATTATTTAAATATTTTTCGACTCTCTTAAGTCTTCCACCTGTCATTGTATCTAAACCTGTGTCAATTAAAGTAACTTTCCATTTTTCTGAATTTTTATTATGAATTTCTATTTCATTATTTTCCATATCAAATGTTACATCTGAATTGTGTATAAAATAGTTTTTAAAATAATCTTTTATGCATTCTTGTTTATATCCTAATAGAATTATAAATTCATCAAATCCATAATGATAGTATTCTTTCATTATGTGCCATAATATTGGTTTTTCACCAATTTCAACCATTGGTTTTGGTTTGAATTTTGTTTCTTCTGATAATCTTGAGCCATATCCACCTGCTAATATTACTACTTTCATATTTCCTCCTTAAAACTTAGATATTTATGTCCGAACCAACTTACAAATGTTGTTATAAATAAATTTATAAATCCTGCAATGTAAGAATCTACATTACATTTTTTTACTAAAAGTGTTAAGTTTAGTGTTCCTATTAAATAACTAATTATATATACCCCTACAAATTTAAATGGAGTTTTTTTATTGGTATTAACATCATTAAAAGTAATTTTTTTGTTAAGTAAATAACTACATGCAATACCAATTATTGTTGATATTGTATTTGCTATTATATAATTTACTTTTAAAAATATTAACAAACTATATGTTCCATATCCAACAATTGTGTTTATAATTCCTACAAAAATAAATTTTATAAATCTTTTATCCATCTTGTTCCTCTTTACCAAAATCTTCTTTTTTTTTTATACTCACTTATATTTGTTATCTTCCATATATCTTTTTTTATAAAGAAAAAATAATCATTATTGTTTCCTTTATCATATTTGTAGTAGATGTAGTATTTATTCTTCATTTTTTTGTTAAGAATGCTTCTTTATGTGATATAACTAAATTAAGTGATACAATAATGCTTTTATCTTGTTCTTCCGTGCATTATATCAATTTTTTTAAATCTTAAATAAATCCAAATATGAAGGCAGTTTTTTAATATCTTTTTTTTCTAACAAAAAAAGTATATTATTGGAAACAATATTGTGAATCCAATTAATGAACTTATATATTGTAATGTTTGACCAGTATTATTATAAAATAAATCTGTATCAAATATATAATTATTATTTATATATTTTTCATCTATTTTAAAAATTATTGTACCTATTTAAATCCATATTATTGTTAAAATTACAAAAGTTATTAATAGCAATAGTTTAAAATGATTATCTTTTATTTTTTTATTCACCTAATACTCTTTAATTATTCATCGACTAATTTTATAAACATGTTTTCTTTTAATTCTTCTCTATCTAAGAATGGATATAAATCTTCTAATGGACTTGATACCATTGTTCCGTCTTCTAATTTTCTTGATGAAGGTTTTGGCTCAAAATTTTGTTTTTTTGATACGAATACCTCACATATTAATGGTGCTTGTTGATTTAATACTTCTTTAATTTTTTCATACATTTTATTATTATTATTATTTATAGAATAATATTTAATACCATATGCGTTTGCTATTTTTTTCATATTTGGAAAAGAAAGATCATTACTTTCTGGCCCTATTCCTACAATGTTTCCACTAAAAAAATTGTTCTGTGTTTGCCTTATTGAATGATATCCATCATTATTTATTATGAATATCTTTATTTTTAGATTATTTGTTACTATTGTTTGTAATTCCTGAATATTCATTTGGATACTTCCATCACCTGTCACACATATTATTTCATTTAAATTATTACCTACGCATGCTCCTATGGCTGCTGGAAGATCATATCCCATCTGGGCAGATCCTGAATTCATTATATATTTAAATTCTTTTTTTACAATTGATGCTTGGCTTCCTGCTACACATGCCGATCCATTTCCTACTACCATTACTGAATTTTCCTGAAAATTTTCTGTTAATACTTTAATAAAATTGTACACATTTATTTCTTTTCCTTGTTGCATTTTATCAGTTACTACAGGATATTTTTTTATCCAGTATTGACACTTATCTATCCAATCTTTTTTTTGAAATTTTATGTCCAATTCTAATAATTTTTTCATAAAAAATCCAACATCTGATTTTATTTTTAAATCGACATGTACGGATGGCTTATTCATTTCTTCTTCATCAATATCATTCATTACGACAAATGCTTCACGTGCCCATGTTTCATAATTAAATCCTACTTGTCTTAAGCTTAATCTACATCCGAGTGATATGATTAAATCACTATTTTGAACGGCAAAATTTCCTGCTCTGTTTCCGTTACTTCCACCTATACCTGCATATAGTCTATGGCTAGTTGGTATTGAATCTATTGAGTTACATGCTACTACAACAGGAATATTTAGTTTTTCTATTAATTTATTGAATATTTCAATATTACCTGATAATCTTACTGAGCTTCCTACATATATTATTGGTCTCTCTGCTGTTTTAATTTTTTCTTTTATTATTTCTAATTGATTATCTTTAATTATATTAGTTTCTAAATTTTCTTTATATTCAATTAAATCATCGGTTTCAATTGTTGCGGATTGTATATCAAGCGGTATATCTAACCATACCGGTCCTGGCCTTCCGTTTTTAGAACATTCAAAGGCCTTTTGTAAATGATATTTTATTTCAAGTGGATTATCTATTGTTATTGCGTATTTAGTAACATATTTAATCATTCTAACAATATCAAATTCCTGATCACCAAATTGTCTTAAATTTAATCCAGTATATTTTACTGTATTTGTAGTTTTTACTTGACCAGAAATTATAATCATTGGTATTGAGTCTAAATATGCAGACATTACACCAGTTATTGCATTTGTGCCTCCTGGTCCTGTTGTTACACATACTGCTGCCATTTTTCCATTTACCCTATAATATCCTTCAGCTGCTGTTGAGCACGCTTGTTCATGATGATTATAATAGCATTTCAATCCTTTTTTATGTCCAAACGAATCATTTAAATGCATTGCTCCCCCACCTGTAATGGTGAACATAGTATCGATTCCTTTTTCAACTATGTAATCGGCAATATAGTCTGATACTTTTATTTTCATTTTGACCTCCTACAACAAATGTGATTTTAATCCATCAACATTTTTTACTAATTTTATATTAGGTTCGTCTCCTGTATAACCAAAACCATAGGTTACTCCAATGAAGTCTATGTCATTTTTTTTAGCCCCTTCATAATCTGTTTCACAATCTCCAATCATTACTGTTCTATTTTTATCATTTATACCTAATTCTTCAATTACAATTCTAATGATATCATATTTTGAAAGTTTTCCATCATAATCGGATCCGTGAATGGAATCACAATATTGACTTACTCCAAAATATTTCATCAAATCAAGTGCATAATCTTCTCTTTTATAAGTTGCCACACCAATTTTTATTCCATGTGCTTTTAAATCTTTTAAAAGTTCTATTATTCCATTATAAAGATTTGCTTTATATAAATCTTTGGTTTTATATCTATCTCTAAATACTTTTGCCACCTTAAGTGCGTCATCTTCTGTTAATGAGTATGCTTTTTTAAATGAATCCTGAATTGGTGGTCCAATAAAATATAATTTATTATCATAGTCTAAGTCATTTAAATTACATTTTTTTATTGTATAATCTATTGCACTTAAAATTCCACTTGTTGTATCTAGTAATGTTCCATCAACATCAAATATTACTGCATTATATTTTAGTTTCTTATGATATAATTCTAAATATTTATCTGCTTTTTCTTGTGAAAAATTAAATTTATCTTCATTTTCTATATATGACTCTATTAGTAAAATTTCTTGTAATTCCAATTTTTTTATATTCATATAATAGTCTGTATATTTATAATATACATTATTTATTGATGATAAAAACCTGCATAATTGATAATCTTTCGGATATTGTTGCATCAAATCATTTATTTCATTTTGAATTAAGTCTAGTACTTGACATATTTCATACCCATAACCATATTTGTTTAAAATTCTTATTAAAACTTCAGTGTATGCATTTCCCGAACCTTTTCCCATTCCACATAATGTTCCATCTATGTATGTGATGCGATTTGGATTAATATTTCTAATTATTTTGTAACAATTTGCTGTAGCAAATTGTAGTGTGTTATGTGCATGAAATCCAATTGCTAATGATTTATCTATATTTTTATCAAATTTTTTATATAATTCTAATGCTTCATCTGGATCTAAAACCCCATATGTGTCAACAATAGAAACTCCATCTATTTTTGAAGTATTAACAGAATTATATAGCCTTATAAAATCTTCTTCTTTATAATTTGTAATATTAACTGCATTTGCAAATACTATATATCCTTTTTTCTTTATTTCTTTGCAAAATTCTAATGCATCTTCTATTTTATCTTGAGTAAAAATTACACGAATTCCGTCAATTATGGATTCATTCTTTGGAATTATTTTCTCCAAATCAAATGTTCCATAATCAATCATTGCATATATTTTTGTTTCATTTTTGTTTATATTAGATAGTAGCTTGTTAAAGTTTAACATATCTGGCGATATTGTCTTATCCAAGTTTTTTTCAACTCTTTTATCTAAAAATCCTATTTCTATAACATCAATGTTTGCTGAAATTAATTTTGTAATTATATTTTTTATTTTCTCTTCACCAAAATTCCAATTATTAACATATCCACCATCGCGTAATGTGCAATCCAATAGTTTTATGTTCATAAAATCCCTCCTGTGCTTTTTTTAGTTATAATTTGTTTTATACCAATCATTTAGTTTATCAATGCCTGTATAAAAATCGTATTTGATTGTATATCCAACATCATCTAATAAATCATGATTATCAGCGCATAAATACATTATCTGATTTTTATTGTATGGTATAGCGCCATAATTGACTTTTGTATTTTTTCCAACTTTTTTTATAATAATATCTATATATTCTTTAATAGTTTTTGTTCTTCCACTACCTATTGTATATATTTTTCCATCTATTCCTTTATGTGCTAATAGGAACATGATTTGTGCAACATCTTCACTATATATATAATCCCAAACTTGTTCTCCTTTTGTTACATTTATTTCTGTATTGTTATATATATTTTTCATTATTGACATTATTAGACTACATTCACTATCATATGGCCCATAAACGCTTAATATTCTTGTCCATATATGGTTCATACCTAAATCATGTGCTAATTTTCTGCTCATTAATCCTGCACATAGTTTTGCCATCCCGTATCCTGTGAATGGGTTTGTTTTAGTATTTGCATTTAATGGTTCTGTAACTATTCCATATTCTGCTTGTGAGCCTGCTCCAATAAACATTTTACATTTGAATCTGTTTGCTAATTTAACTGCATCTAGAGTATACTTAACATTGTTGTTTTGCATATACATATTATTTCTATCTTTTCCAGTTGTTCCAGCCCATGCAAAATGGTAGAAAGTATCATATTCTTCATTATCAATATTCTTAATTTTGCATAAATGCTCTAAGTCGCTATATATAATTTTTATCAATTTATTTTTTGGTATATTACTATTTCTTTTTGAATCTTTTCTAGTTATTATTAGTATCGAAATATTTTCATTCAGTAATTTATTTATCAGTGCCATTCCGATTGAGCCAGTGGCACCGGTTATTATAGCCTTCTTCATGTTAATCAAAATTTATCCTTTTTTCTTCTATCACCAATGGTCTTCTAAGTATTCTTCTATTTATATTTATTATATATTCTCCTAGTATTCCTATAAAGAATAGTTGTATTGAACCTATTAGAAATACTCCTATTAATATTGGCACGGTTCCCATAGGAAATCTGTCCCAAAATATTATTTTTAATATAAAATATGTAAGTGCAACTATAAAACTTAGTATTGCTGTAACAAATCCAAATATAGTTGCTATTCTCATTAGCGCTTTTGTATATGATGTTATACCAAGCATTGCGGCATCATATAATGTATACCAATTATTTTTTGTTTTTCCTCTGGTTCTTTTTGGTTGAGTGAAATATATTTCTTTTCTTTTGTAACCTAGTTCTGCCACTATTCCTCTCATGTATGGTTCTGAATCATCAAGATTTCTTAATACATCGACAAATTTTTTATCATATAATCCAAAACCTGTAAAATGTTCAATTTGTTCAACAGTACTCATTTTTTTAATTAGTTTATAATAACAACTTCTAATAAAATATAAAATTTTGTTTTCTTTACTTTTATTTTTTATTCCTATTACAATTTTATATCCTTTTTCCCATTCTTTTACAAATTTGTGTATCATTTCTACCGGATCTTGAAAATCTGCTGACATTGATATTGTTGCATCTCCAGTAGTTTGTAATATACCATAAAATGGTGAATTAAATTGTCCAAAGTTTTTTGCATTAAATATTGCTTTTACCTTTTTATTTTTTTTGCAAATTTCTTCTATAATTTTCTGTGTATTATCCTTTGAATCATTATCAATAAATACTATTTCATAATCATAATTCTTTAAGTTTTTTTTGAATTCATCTGTTATAGCATCTACTAGTAGTTCTACATTTTCTTCCTCATTATATGTAGGAATTAATATACTTATTTTTTTCATAAAGCCTCCTATCTATATATAAAATTACTTATTATATATACATATATTAATATTATAAAAGATATAAAATAGTATAATGGTGTGATTAGTTTTTGAAGTAGTATTGTATTACTAATTTTCTTTTCAAATATTGTAAATGCAATTAGCAATAAAATGCTTAATATTGATGTAATTACTCCTTCTTTTAATAATGGTGGAGTAAATTCAAATTCAATATCATTATTTCCTTTTTCTAATTTTATACTTATGAATGAATATAGTTCATCCTCTATACTTATTGTTTTACCATTATTTTTTGCATGCCATCCGTCAATATTATTTATTGGCAAGAATAAAAATTGTTCTTCATTGCTGTCAATATTTATATGTAATCTATTTTTCTTAAAATCAAATTCGTTATAATTCACTTGCATTTTTTTTGTTATGTGTTTTAAATCTGATATTTTTATATATCCAAATTTTATTTTTTCTGTTTTATCATTATTTTCTTTTGATATATTAATTTTTATATCTTTATCAAAGCCATCTATATATATAATTTTTTTTGAGTTTCCATATGTTATTTTTTCATCATTTAATAATATTGTTTTTATATTGCTTTTTAGTAATTCTTCAGTTGCTTCCATGTATAAAACTACTGGTTCATTTATTTTTAATGTAAATTCATTTTCTTCTTTATCTAAATCATATTCTTCAATATTTATTAAATTTTTGTTTGTTTCAAATAGTTGTTTATAGTAATAATTATGAGTATCAAACATGGAATCATATTCTAGTTGTTCTACCTTATTTTTATATAATAATCCAAATGATGTATCATATTTTATTGAATATGTATATACTGTTTTATCTTCAATTTCAAATGTTTTTTCTAATTCAAATATATTTTCTGGCAATTCTAATTGACTATATATATGTTTTGTTCCAATGATTAAGTCTGATAAAACTGTTCCTCCATATCCATATATCAATTGACTAGAATATGCATACCCAAATTTTTCTACGAAATCATGTTGTTTTTTTGGAATTATGTGCAACCAATTTGCTAATGTTGCTTTTCTTATAATATAACTGCTATTCTCACCGAGTTTTGATTGGTAATCAACATATTTATATAGATTATTTTCTTGAAAATTAGATTCTTTTTTGTATTGAACAGCATAATTTGACTGCATGCATTTATAATCATTCAAGCACCAATTAATATATATTCCTATTTCAAATAGTACCATGATTGAAATCAGTATTTTTTTTATTTTAGGCTTATTAATCTTAAGTATATTGCTATATATAATACAAAAGGAAATGAACACTATTATCATTGTTAGAAGTATTCCTGGTTTTGTTATGTCATAGGCTATAACTTCTCTTATTATTACTTTACTAAACTTATTTACAAATATAATAATAACTATTTCGCAAGTTAATAGTAACATAATTATATCTTTATATCTAGTAATCTTACTGTTCGTATTTTTCATTGATAGATATTTCAAACATGCACATATTGTTACAAATATGCTTATAAATGAATATCTATACGGAAACGAATTATAACTTCCTGTGTGCCATATTCTGTTTATTGGTTCAACTATTACTCCAATTGTTGTCATTATAAAAAGGAGTATATAAAATATTTTTGTTTTATCTGTTTTTGTTGTTTTAATGTATTTTATAAACATCGTTATTATGAGTCCTGACATAGTGAGATATATAGTTTTTAGAAAAAAATAATAAAAATATCCTGGACTATCACCGTGTTTGTTTCTAATAGAATTTAATATCTGCACGACAGTTGGTAATGACGAAAATGCTGATATAATTAGTGGAAGAACTAAAGAAAACGATAGTTTCACGATTAGTTCTTTTCTTTTTGATTTTTCTATAAAAAGTAATATTGCTATCAAACTACTAAATATTATAAATAAATATATCATATATGATAAATATATATTTAATATTACACTATAGCTTAATGTGATTATTAATCCTAAGCTTTTACCTTCTTTAAATAGTTTAATTAGATAATGCATTACGATTGGAAAAAGAATGACTGCGTCGATATAGAATATATTACTAAACATTAATAGTCCCCAACCGCTAAATACATAAATTATACTTAATATTATTTGCCAGAATGTTTCTACTTGTTTGAAATTTTTCCTTATAAATATAAACATAGTAGTTGCCATGCACATAAATTTTATAATTAACAATATATTAAAAAACTGTACTATGTTATTTCTTTTTACTAATATTACTAGCCAATTTAATGGACTATATATTGAATTCATAACTAGTGACCCATATATATTTGAACCACTACCCAGTTTGAAATCCCATAAAAAACTGTCACCATAATGAAATATATCATATATTTTAAACAGTGTCGGAACATAATTATGATCTGCATCTATTTCAAGTATTGCGCCATCGCCAAATGGATACACTCCTTTTACCATAAATGTTATTAGCATTATTGTCATCACAATGAATGCTGGTAATATATATATAATTTTTTTTTTGATTTTATCTTTCATGTTTATCATTCACCATACTTCACTAATCTTTGATTATTTTATCATATATACATTCATAAAGTAAATAAATTTGTGGTATTTTTTTTAATATATAATGCTTAATTTTAATAATAATTGAAGTATTTTTTTATTTTTAATTTTAACATATTACTTATTCTTGTGTAAATTGTTTTGATTAATTATTTTTAATAATAGTAACAATGTTATTAAAACTATTACTATTAATGATATTATATATAGCTTTTTATTATAAAAAGTAATATTTTCGTTAGATAATATATC
>AUXO011454028.1_pt1 | contig 13128 bp, 6 predicted proteins | sample 768731 | NCBI WGS metagenome assembly AUXO01 (sample SAMN02715735, study PRJNA202380) | gut metagenome | biome: sheep rumen | host: Ovis aries | place: New Zealand: Palmerston North
CCTTTCTGTGGTACCAGTTTGGTATTCATTCCGCTCTGGTAGTAGTGGGTATTCAGGAGGTTGTGGACATTCAGGTTAAATGTGAACTTGCCCAGTTTGTATTCAGCCCCTATGTTAAAGATGGCACGAGCGTTCATCTTACCTTTGTAAACAGCATTACTGATGATTTCCATTGCCTGTGCCGCATAACTTGAGTACATATCTGGGTCATCGCGGTGGTTAAAACTTTTATGGAGATAATAGGTGGCTTTGGACATCACACTTATGTCCATGTTGTAAGATGTCTGTTTTCCCTCTAAGGAAATATGGCTGAATAGTTTAAGATTATGGATTGGTTTCCATGTCAGTACAACATTTGACATGATAGCGGGAGTGTTGTTATTATCATCGATTTGGGAATCTTTAATAATTAGTCTATAGAACTCTTCTTGAAACGGGCTTGCCTTATAGGTATGCGTCCACGTGAAGTTAAAATCTACAGTGAACTTCGGGAGATAGTAATTAGCCATCAACTCCAAGCCTATCGTCTTGTTTTTTCCGCTGTTATTGTATTCCATGAGTTGTGTTACAATCATGTTGTTGCACCAGTTGACAAATCCATTGAGTTCAAAGTTTAGCCCCTTCACCCATTCTGTGCCAACAAATGTCAATTGCCAGGAATTCAGCGTTTCCGGACTTATTGAGTGGTCTGTTACCGCATTGGTAGGAATATCTTCCAGATTTTCTGGATCATCTTCCAGATTATATAGGAAATCATTTGTCTTACGGTACAAGAAGGGAGCGTCAACAAATGCTTTGGAGAAACTGAACTTCATGTTCCATTTCGGTCTGATATAGATGAGGGCCAGACGGGGAGACAACTCATTCAGGTGGGTCTTGTCATAACGTACCTTATGGTCGTATCGCAGCCCTGCATTGAAGATGAGGGAACGCCATTTGTGTTTTAATTGGACAAAGGCATCGTAACTGTTCTCGTAGCCCTTTCCCAATTCCAGCAGATCCTTAGGCTCATACAAGACATCCGAGAAGTTATATATGCATTCGATGCGAAGGTCATGGACTTTTAGGTGTGAATACTCTGCACCAAAGGCTATGGACCCCTTATGCTGTTGATTGTCGATATAGAGTAAGTCTCCCTTGATTTGGGCTCCCATGGTTGACTCCTGCCCATTGATATACCTTGCAAGACCGTCGTTTTCCCTTAATATGACACAAACATCTTCTGGCAGGCTGAGTGTCTCCCCAAGGAATTCTGAAGGAGAATCTGATATGACCTGATATTGGGCGAAGTCATTGTTGTCGTAAGTAAGTGCCCCCCTGAGATTCAGTTTCCCCAGTTGGTGGGTGTAACTCAGGTCAAAATGATTCTTTTTGGAATAGAAACTTGGAAAGACCCCCTCAATAGTCCGGTATTCATCATGTAAATAAGGGGCTGCGATGGTAGTCATGGTAAAAGGAGGCACCACCTGTGAAGCACTGGTGTCGAAGAGGAACTGGAGGTTCTTCCATTTGAATTGCAGACCCATATCGAATGACGGCCTGTCGCCAACATGTCCTATGGTAACGGTCTTATTCGTCGTGCTTGGTGAATTCTCCAGATTGATTGAGTCCTTCCTTTCTTCGCCCGTATTGCGATACATACTACCCCATACCATCACGTCCAGATCATAGAAGCGCTTTCCGAAGATTATGTCGCCTCTTACCTGTCCGTAGTTTCCGGTACTAGCCTTTATCTCTAAGCCATCGACATCGTTACCTTGTTTGGTGATAAGGTTCACGACGGCTGTCAGGGCCACTCCTCCATACAGCGAGGAGGCAGGGCCGCGGAGTACCTCTATCTGTTTCAGGTTCTCAAGGTTGATGCTGAAGTTGGGGGCGGCGGTATTAGTAGAATAACTATTCAGGCGGTGGCCGTTCAGCATGATCAGGATTTTCTCCTGACTGTTGCTGTAGATACCTCGCATGGCGATATTGATGTCGTCGTTGCTGTCGATGATATGCATGCCTGGGACGTAGGCTGCCAGCACCTCCTGGAGATTCCTGGCCCCGGAGTTACGTATCATCTCCTCTGTTATCAGGGTGGTGGGCACTGGTACCTCCACGATTGACTCCTCCTGGTTGGAGGCCGTTGTGATCGTTGCCGTCATGCCTCGCTTTATTTTATTGACTATTTCAATGAAGCGTGGCGGGTATTCCACGGTGGGCGTGTAGTAGGGATTTTCCTTTAGCATCTGTATCGTATATCGTTCTGCCTCCTCATTCCTGTCGAGTGCGAGATAACAGAGCGATAGCAGCCTGAAGGCTCTGAGCCTATAGGTCTTGGGAAGTCCGTTGGCATGGTCTTCCAGCATCGTAAGCGCTGACTCAATCCTTCCTATTTCATACTCTTCCTCTGCCTTGGTGACCAGTTGGCGCGACTGGTCATCCTGTGCTAAGGAGGGTATGGCGAACCAGAATACTATATATATAATAAGGTGTGTCCTTATGCTCATCGTTTGATTGGAATCGTAAATGTGAATGTTGTGCCTTTACCCGCTTCAGACTCGAAGGAAAGTTTGCCGTTATGTTTGGTCTCAATGATATTCTTGGTGATTGACATGCCCAGTCCTGTTCCCAGCCCTGCAGGCTTGGTGGTGAAGAAATTCTCGAACAGGCGTTGCTTGACCTCCTCAGTCATGCCCTCACCGTTATCCGCGATCGTTACCACGATCTTCTCATCTTCCAGACGGGTGCTGATAGACAGTTCAGGATGATAGTCATCGCCAGCCATCTGCGCCTTGTTGGCGACGGCATAGCAGGCGTTGTTCATGAGGTTGAGGACGGCCCTGCTGATGTCCTGTGGTATGACTTTCACGAGGGGGAGGCCTTCGGCGTAATTCTCATGTATGGAAATGTTGAATCGTTTATCCTTGGCACGCATCGCATGGTAGGATAGCCAGACATACTCCTTGATGATCTTGTTGACATCCGAGGGAATAAATTCGTTTTCCTTTCCCCGTGAGACGAGAAGGATACCCTGTATGATGCTGATGGCGCGGTTGCCGTGCTCCACGATCTTCTCCATGTTCTCTTTCAGGTCTGTCATGATGTCGTCCATCTCCTCGCGGTCATCCTGGGAGATCTTATCCTTATTGTCCTCTACGATCTCGGCAAGGTCTTTCAGGAGTGTTTCCGACATCTTGCTGAAATTGATGACGAAGTTCAGCGGGTTTTGAATCTCGTGCGCAATGCCAGCACTCAGAAGCCCGAGCGAAGCCAGTTTCTCCTGAGTCTTTAGTTGTTCCTGGAGTTGTTCGATCTGTTGTTCCATACGCTTTATTCTTTTATGAGGGGCAATGTTATAGTAAAGTCTGTAAACTCACCTTTGACGGAATTCACGGAGATGTCTCCTCCATAGTTCTGGATGATCTCGCGACTCAGATAGAGTCCTACGCCTGATGCTTCGGCAGTCGTCTTGGTCGTGAAGAAGGGGTCGAAGATCTTTTCTATGATATTTCCGCTGATACCTGTACCGTTGTCATGCACGACGATTTGTATTCTCGACCCTTCGCCGACTGCAGTAAGTTTTATCTCAGGGGCGTATGCCTTGCTGGTATCATCCATGTGTTGTATCTTCTTGGTGATGGCGTAGATGGAGTTGCCCAGGAGGCTCATGATGGTCTTGCTGATCTGTTCAGGGTTGACCTTGGACCTGAGTCCCTGGTCAGGATAGTCGAAGATAGCCTGGATATGGTACTCCTTGATCTCACTGGCGTAATAGTTCCCCACCATTTCCTCGTTCTGCCTCAAGATCACGGACAAGTCTGTTTCAACGATGCCTCCGCTCCTGTCCTTGAGCATCTCCTCCATGGCTTTCAGGGTGCGGGTCGTATTCTGCCCGTGCTCACCGACTTTCTGGAGATTGCCTCTCAACATGCCCAGCACTTCTACCGTGTCTTCATAATTATCGGGGGTCATGTTGTCTTTGTCATCTTCAATATTGGCCTCTACATCTTTCACGAGTCCTTCGGAGAGTTTGGAGAAGTTGTTGATGTAGTTGAGGGGATTGAGGATGCGGTCGATGAGGCCCTGCGTCAGTTTACCCACCGTGGCCATCTTCTCCTGGCGGATGAGTTCGTGCTGCGTGTCGTTGAGTTCCTGCAGGGCCAGTTCCAGGTTCTTCGATTTCTCTTCAATCTCGTCTTTCTGGAGACTTATCTCTGCGGTACGCTCCTGCACGACTTTCTCCAGCGTGATCTTCTCCTGTCTGAGCCTTCTGGTGCGGAGCATGAAAATGGCATAGATCAGCAGGCAGAGCAGGACAAAGTATAGGATCATCATATACCATCGCATGAAGAATGGAGGGTCAACACGGAAGTCAACGGGAACAATCTCTGTCAGATGTCCGAACGCATCCTTTCCCTGGATGTATAATGTATGTCCGCCAGGCAACAGGTTCGGATATTCTATGTCGTTATCTGTTGACCAGGTGCTCCAGTTGCCGTCGTCCAGGTGGTATCGGTATTGGGGCTCGCCCACCGAGGAGACATATCTCAGCGAGAAGGTGAACTTCAGATGGTTGTTCTTGTGGGAGACAGATGGGATGACGGGGTTCTCATGTTGCCCCATGTTGCCCCATAACAGACTGTCGTTGGCCAGTGTTACTGACCGCAGTACCAATTCTGGCTCAGTCTCCATGCAGGGGTCTTTCTTCTTGGTGTCGATGACGATGATTCCCTGTGGGGTGCCTATCCATATCTTTTGCCCTTCTGTATAGATGGCCCTGATGATGAGGTCGCCAAACGGGTTCAGGTATTGGTCAAGGTCAGTCAGCCTGCTGTCATCCTTCCATCTGTAAAGCCCTTTCCCTTCGCTGTTCGTCAGCCAACTGACGCCTTTCTCGTCTTCGTAGGAGAAGTATGAGAATGGCACGGGTTCTGTGGTGGTAGCCTCAAGGATCGTCATCTTGTCATCTATCTCTGCCAGCCTGGCCACCTCGTTGGTATTCTTTCGCTGACATGGTCTGAAGTCTTTCTTCCCGTGACGATTATTCCATATCAGGCCGTCCAGGCTCTGCAGCCAGATGGTGCCTTGCTTGTCCTTCATGATTTTGGAAGCGCTCTCCAGGTTGGCAATCTTCTCTTTCTTCCCTGTGGATGGATCAACCAGGAAGACGGCTTCCATCTCACCACTGTAGATTCCTTCTTCAGTATATAGCAGCGCTGTGGTCGTTGCATTGGTGAGGTGCCTTGCCTGGTCGTTCTCTGAGATCACATAGATACCGTTGGACGTGGCAGCCATCAGGCCGTGTTCTGTACTCTGCAAGGTCCAGCAGGCGTAATTGGCATTGGAAAGGGGGATCACCTGCTGGCCTTTCAGGTGGAAGATGCCATTCAGTGTTCCCACATACATGTCGCCGTTGAACTTTTCCATGCACAGCACGTCGTCAAGGCCGTCTTCCTTCGTGTATTGCGAGAAGGCCGACGGCATGTCGATCACGAAGGAGCCGTTCGTCGTGATGCCCCATACCTGTCCGTGGCTGTTGTATGAGAGGTAGGTGAGGTTATTGATGCTCAGGGGCGATAGGTTGCTGACCTGTGAAATCGTCCTGCCATCCTTGTCAGAGATGATGATCCCGTGTCGCTTGACACCTGTCATGGTCATCCCGTCTCCGACAGACTCTTGCAGCAGGGTGTCTCCCTTAATGACGACAGCGTTCCTTTTCAGGGCCTGGAGGTCAATGATATCCGTCATGCCGATACCTGTATCCGCATTCAACCTCTTTTCTGTCTCAATACGATCGCCATTGACCTTGTATGAATTGCCGTTGTTAACGAAGAAATGGATGCTGCCCTTTTCCTCCCAGATCTCTTCCACCTCACCTTGGAACAGAGCGGGATCGCCTATGCGCTCGATATAGGCCTGTCCATTCTTCTTGTGCTTCAGTCTTCCGAAGAAATTGTAGCCGCCTACCCATACCGTTTGGCTGGAATCATATTTGACCACTGTGGCTCTGGTATTGCCTGGCAGCGGTATCGACTGCCACTTCACATTGTCGTAGTGCAGCACACCTTCTATATTGGCGATATAGACCGAGCCGTCGCTTGTAGTCTCGATATCATAGTTCAGACTGTGAGACAAGATGTCATCGGCTGTGAACATCCTGCGGAACGGCCACCCCTGAGCCATCGCCAGGCAGGCATACAGGCCAAACAGGCAAACGAGCAGTGTCTTCTTCCTCATAGTCCTTACATCTTAGTGTTGATGAGCGATTCGTATGGCACGTTCTCCCCGATGTAGTAGTTCCATTCCTCTCGTGTGAAGTCCCGCTTCAGTTTCCTGCGGACATCTTTCACGATGGTCTCAAGAGAGATGAGCGTCTCGACGATGTTGCCCTTCTGGCAACCCGCCCAGATATGCTGCTTGGATGGGTCGAAGGTGAAGTTCATGATCCAGTTGCCTGCATTGAGCATCGTCATAGGCTCGATCTTCTGATTGCTGGCTACCCATAGGTTCAGGGTCCCGTCGTAACTTGAGGAGAAGATGCGCTTGCCATTGATCTTCAACTTGGAGATGCGCGACCGGTGGCCTACCAGGCGGCGTGTCTTCCCCATGGAGTCAACGAGGAAAATCGTACCGTCGCTCATGCCGTATGCCTCCATCTTCTCGTTCTTGGATGAGGCAAAGGCGGTGACTGCTCCCTGGACGGGTGTCTTGCGCTTCCTCACCTTGTCGATGCTCTCTATGATGTACATCGCACCATTGGCATCGAAGACCGCGGGATGATAGTCGAACCTGCTGCACAGGACTGCCTTGAAGCCGAACTTCTGCTGGGCTGTGATCTTGTTCGTCTGCATGTCAAACTCCGCCATTCCGTCTTCTCCGACGATGATAAAATACCTGTTGTCTCTCAGATACTCGATCTTGAACGGCCTGGTCAGCATGGGAAGCGGGATGATCGTCTCTTCTTTGGGACTCTTCACCAGCAGGTGACCCGTATGGCTTACTACGTAGATGACATTGTCAAACTTGGCATGTCCGTATATATCCCTGAAGTCATAGCGGCTGTCCTTGAAGATGACGGTTTCTCTTTGGTCGTCGCCCTTGATCTCCCGCTGCAGGATTTCCCCGAAATTGCTGCACGACCACAGTCTGTTGCTGCTGCCAGGTATGGAGAACACCTGCATCACGGCTCCCTCATGGACCATCCAGTTCCTGGTATTCCCACTTGCCAGCGACAGCGACTGATAGATGGCGGGGTAGTAGATGTCGCCGTTATACCTGCTGGTAAACAGGTAGGCGGCATAACTCAGCATGTTGGCAATCTCCTCGTTGCCAGACCTGTTTTCCGTGATGGACAGGGATCCCAGCGATCGCCCCAGGGCCAGAAAACTCAGGGTGTCGGCTACCAGTTTCGAGAACTCGGCCTGTATGCGCTGGTGCTCTGCCATGTCGTAGGCCTCCAGGGCTTTCAACTCTGAGGCCATGGCCACCTTCTGGGCTATGATGGCGTTATGGCGCTCTATCTCCGACTGCTCTCTCAGTTGGTTGGCGATACGTGTCTGCTGAAGGGCTTCCTCGCGCTGCTCGTCTGATATCTGCTTCTGTTCGTAGGCAATCTCTTCCAATTGCCTGCTGACACTCTGTAGGGCTACCGAGCGCTTCTCCTTGCGTTGCAACTCAGCCATCTCGGCTTTAAGCCTGCCTACCTGTTCCTCTGTGGTATGCCAACCCCAGAATCCTATGGCAGTGGTCCCTGCCAGCAGCATACAGACGGCGCCTGCGATGATGTCCCTCTTTCTCACGGTCTGTCGGATTATAGTCTCTTGAGTACCAGCATGGTGATGTCGTCGCTCTGCTCGGCGCCCTTGGTGAAGGCGGCTACGTCGCCCTTCACGTTCTCAATGATTTCCTGACAGGACTTGCCGGCCGTCTTCTTCAGTGTGCCGACGAAACGCTCGTCGCCAAATTCCTCGAAATTGACATTCATGGCCTCGTTGACACCGTCAGTGAACATCACCAGGGTGTCGCCCTTCTGCAACGTCAGGTGGCTCTCGTGGTACTGCAGACCCTCGATGGCACCTGCCATCGGGTCTTGCGACATCGGCAGTTCTTCCACCTGTCCGTCGGCTTTCATCAGGTAGGGTGGGTTATGGCCCGCATTGCAATAGGATATCTCACCAGTGCTCAGCGTGTAGATGCCGTAGAAGATGGTCACGAACATGCAGTTGACGGATTCCTTGACCAGTAGTTCGTTGACGTAGTTGATGCATTCGGCGGGCTGGCTCCCCCTGATGCCCGTCGCCCTGATGAGCGTGCGGCTCACGGCCATGAAGATGGCGGCGGGGACGCCCTTGCCGCTCACGTCGGCAATGACGAAGCCGATATGGTCGTCGTCGATGCGGAAGAAGTCGTAGAAGTCGCCGCCCACGTCCTTGGCTGCCACCATCGAGGCGGCAATGTCGAGTTTGTCGGCTTCCTCGGGGAAGGGCGGGAAAATGCAGGGCAGGATGGCCAACTGTATCTCCCTGGCAACGGCCAGGTCGCCCTTGATGTTTTCCAACTGTGTATGCTCCTCCTGCATCTGACGGATATAATTGATCTGGCTGATGGCCTTCTCGATCGTCACGCTCAGGTCGTCGAGGTCGATGGGCTTGGTGGCAAAGTCGAAGGCGCCGTTGTTCATCGCCTGACGGATATTACCCATGTCACCGTATGCCGATACCATGATGCATTTCAGGGCTGGATTCTGCATCTCGTTGACCTTCGTCAACAGGGTCAGGCCGTCCATCTCGGGCATGTTGATGTCCGACAGGATGATGTCATAGTCCTTGTTCTTCAGGAGCATCGTCAGCGCCTCCAGTCCGTTATGTGCGAAGGAGAACTCGTATTCGCCCTTGCGAATCTTCCGCCTGAAATACTGGGTGAGTAGCAACTCCAGGTCGCTCTCGTCATCTACACTGAGTATTTTTACTGCCATGCTTTGTTTTGCTTTTTGATTAATAATGTGCAAAGGTAATGGAAATTATTGAAATTACAAAATTTTTTAGCCACGAACTGAATTTTTAAAGGATACTTTCAGAAAAGAATCCTGTTTTTCCCTTCAGCCGAGGCGTAACTCCTTGATTTACAGCCCCGTCCGCTGAAGGGTGTTTTGGGGGTGTGATTCTCGCTCGTTTGCCTGTTGAAAGTCTCAACTATAAATCATTGATTTACAGTCTAATTAGTAGATAATCGACAACCCTTTCTTAAAGTGTATGCCATGTCTTGTTCCTGCTGACTCGAACAGTATTCCAGAGAGGTCACTTATTGACAATTTGACAATTGTCAAACGATTGACTGACAATTGTCAAACGATTGTAACTTACTGCTTTATACTGTCCATCAACCCACTCTGCACCCAAAATGCCCTCTTCATGGAGCCCCCATTGGCCCTAAAAAACACCCTTCAGCCGAATCGACTGACAATCAGTCAGTTACCTCTCCGCTGAAGGGTAAAGTGATTTCGATCACCGAAAATTCATAAAAAGTTTGGCATAGTCGAATAAATGCTGTACCTTTGCATGCGACCTTGCCAACAATGATGAGATTTCAAACGCTTCTTTTGTCACTGCTACATCTGCTGGTAGATGGGGTATGTGCTTGTGGGATGATGATCATGACGCATCAGCCCACAAGCAGTCTTGAGGCGGGTGGAATGATTATACTCTATAACCTGCTGGCCTTTGGAACCCAGCCGCTGACAGGTCGCTGGGTGGATCATGGGGGTGCTCGTCCACAAGCCTTGATACTTGCTGTGACACTACTTATAGGTGGAGCATTGGTCAGTTTACTCGCTACCTTCATGAGCCTGTTGACGACTATTGCAGGTACCATCCTGCTGGGTATGGGTAATTCGCTCTTCCATGTCTATGGTGGCAAATACGTGGCTGTCGCCTCTCATACAGATATCCGTACAATGGGCGTCTTTGTCTCTCCAGGAGCCGTTGGCCTGGCGATAGGCATTGGCTTCAGCAGTCCAGTGTTATTGGCGGTCCTTACCATCGCTCTGCTGGCGTTGTCGGCCCTCCATCTTCGCAAGGCATACGGGCAGCATGGCTGGCTCAGCGCAGAGCGCAGTTCACGGATAGGCACGGAGACTCTTATCCTCTGCAGCCTGATGCTGGTCGTTGCCTGTCGCGCCTTTGTTGGAGAGAGCGTGCCTTCCCTGCGGATAGGCATTTCCTCATTAGGCTCGTCCGTGATGATGGTCATGGTGAGTTGCATCGTCATGATAGGCAAGGCGGCAGGCGGTTTCCTGTCGAGGTGGTGGGGGGTATGGACTGTCTTCATACTCTCTGTGCTGCTAAGCGGAATATGTTGGCTGATGTGCCCGTGGCATGATGGCTTCGTGCTGCTGACGCTGTTGCTCATCAACCTCTCCATGCCCTGCACGCTCTACTGGGCGACCAAGGCCGTTCCTGGGCGTGAGGGCTGGGCATTCGGCCTGCTGGCAATGGCTCTCTTGTTTGGATCATTGTACGATGATCTCGTCGGATACATAGCACTGCTTTTGTAGAAAAAGGGTGAAAAACTTGTCTGTCTTCGAGATTTGTTGTACTTTTGCAGGCAAATGACATTACACGTATTTAATCCTGAGCACGACCTGGCGCTGGCTGCAAACCTGAGTAACTTCACGGCTCCTCACGCTGGTAGGCAGTTGCGCGCTGACCTTGGGTATATCCCAGCACTGTGGACGACTGACGATGATGTCGTACTGGTGGAGAACGCAGAGGATGCGGAGTGGTGCTATCGGCAGTTGGTGCGCAGGCCCTTTGGACGGTTTGTCGAGAAAGAGCAGGTCGCCAGGTTGCCGTTGACAGGTGTCGATGTCTGGGGCTGGGACAAGGCCATCCGTGCTTTCTTGCTGAGGCAAGGGGTGGAGGCGTCTCTGATGCCGTCGGACGACAGTCTTGCAGTGGTCCGCGAACTATCCCACCGTCGATTAGCCAGCGGTCTGCTGTCACAGTTGCAGGGAGAGGGCCTGACGGGTGAGGCGCAGATGACAGACTCTATGGCTGAACTGCGGGAGCACCTGGAAAGAGTGGGACGTTTGGTTGTCAAGGCCCCCTGGAGCAGTAGTGGAAGAGGCGTGCGATTCATCGAGGGTAGCATGAGCCGCTACGATGAGGGATGGGCGAGAAACGTCATCGCCCGTCAGGGGCACCTGATGTTAGAGCCTTATTATAATAAGGTGAAAGACTTTGGCATGGAGTTTGAGAGTGATGGCGAGGGACAGGTGACCAGCCTGGGCCTTTCGCTCTTCCACACATCCAATGGTGCCTATACGGGTAACATCATGGCGACTGAAGAAGAAAAGCAGGAGATGTTGGGGCATTATATTCCATGCGACTTGCTTGATGCCGTACGCCAGCAGATAGCCTCTATGACTGGGCGGCTGTTTAAGGGCAAATACAAGGGACTCTTCGGCATCGACATGATGATTGTCGCCAAGGAGGATCAGGCAGGCTTTTTACTGCATCCGTGTGTGGAGGTCAACCTCCGCAGGACGATGGGACATGTGGCGCTCCATCTGACGCCCCACATCAAGGGACTGCCAAAGGTGATGCAGGTGACATACGACAAAAGTCAATACAAACTGAAAGTAAGACCATTATGATGAGAATAAGACTAATCTGCTTAACATTGCTAATGCCACTTGCTGTCTGTGCACAGTACAAGTCGGAGGTATGGTCACCAGACAATGGCGACGGGACCTATACAAATCCAGTGATCAATGCCGACTATTCCGATCCGGACGTCTGTGTGGGGGCCAGCGGCGAGGACTATTACCTCACGGCCTCTTCATTCCAGTGTGTGCCGGGGTTGCCGATACTGCATTCCAGGGACCTGGTGAACTGGGAGATTGTCAACTACGCACTGACATCGCTCTATGAGGGGGATGAGGCACTGGAACGGCATTTCAGCACGCCTCAGCATGGCAAAGGCGTGTGGGCACCCTCCATCCGTTATCACAATGGTGAATACTATATCTACTGGGGCGATCCCGACTATGGCGTGTATATGGTGAAGACCAAGGACCCTGCTGGCAAGTGGGAAAAGCCCGTCTGCGTCATCAAAGGACAGGGCTATATCGACACGACACCCCTATGGGATGACGATGGGCGCTGCTATCTGGTGAATGGCTGGGCCAATTCCCGTTCTAAGTTCGCCAGTGTGCTGACAGTCAGGGAACTGTCTGCCGACGGCACGCGGGCCATCGGTCAGCCGGTGATTGTCTTCGATGGGAATGGTACGGAGAACCGTACCTGTGAAGGGCCAAAGTTCTACAAGCGCGACGGATGGTACTGGATTATGTGTCCTGCTGGTGGCGTGCCAACAGGTTTCCAACTCGCCATGCGCTCCAAGTCTCCATACGGCCCATACGAGCACAAGATCGTACTGGCACAAGGCAAGACGAACATCAACGGTCCTCACCAGGGCGGTTGGGTACACACAAAATATGGCGAGGACTGGTTCCTGCATTTCCAGGATAAGGAGGCATACGGACGAGTGGTTCACCTGCAACCTGTAGATTGGTCGTCGGGCTGGCCCGTCATGGGCAAGAAGGGCGAACCCGTCACCACCTATCAGAAACCCAGGAGCAGTTCGGATATCATCGTGAACCCACTGGAGAGCGATGAGTTTAATACGCCAGTCATGGGTAGGCAGTGGGAGTGGCATGCCAACTACGATGAGAAGTTTGGCGTCCCCACCGCCTTCGGCACCTTCAGGATCTTCACCTATAAACTGTCAGAGAACTGGAAGAACTTCTGGGAAGTACCCAACCTGTTGCTGCAAAAGACCCCAGCGGACAATTTCACTGTCACTACGAAACTCCGCATGACCTCGAAGGCCGACGGGCAGTTTGGTGGACTGATCATGATGGGACTCGACTATTCAGCATTGGTAGTCAGACGCGTGGGGAAGGATTTTCAGTTGGTTAGGATGACTTGTAAGGATGCAGACAAAGGCAGTGGGCAGACGGAGCAGGTCATTGCCACCCTGAAACCTACGGCAGAGGATAAGATTGATTATAAGCCAGGCATCCATGAGGATATCTACCTGCGCCTGACTGTCAGTTATGTAGGAGGTGCAAATCCAGACGGC
>AUXO012855463.1_pt1 | contig 13126 bp, 20 predicted proteins | sample 768731 | NCBI WGS metagenome assembly AUXO01 (sample SAMN02715735, study PRJNA202380) | gut metagenome | biome: sheep rumen | host: Ovis aries | place: New Zealand: Palmerston North
GCAAAAGCGACTCCAGTTCAGACTGCAAAAAGCGAAAGCAACTATCTTTCTTCAAAGAAAGCTCTCGCTGATTTTAAGAACATCGTTCTTAAACACCATCGTGGCTCGAATGCTCAAATCATGAAAGCTTGGATGGAACATCTTTCGAGCAAAGCCATCTCTGGTGATGCTATTTTGCCTACTCGCATCGAGCAAATCTTCTTCAAGACTTGGACTGACAAAGCCGAGATTTTGAACACCTTCCGTACGCTCGGTGTCCGTTCAGGTGCTATCTATGCGATGAAAGCTACATCAAACGGTACTGCTCTCGCACATGAAAAAGGCGAAACCAAACTCAATCAAGAGCTTGAAGCTGTACGTCGTGATTTGAAGGGTCTTGGCATCTACAAGAAACTTCCTATCGACTTACAAGACCTATTCGATGACGAGACTGGCGAATTGCTAGCATTTCGTGTCGAAGAGTTGGCAGGTCGTGTCGCTCACGCAATCGTAGTAGGTGCTATCGTTGGCGGTTATGCCGATGGTAACGGTCGTGGCTTATTCAGCATGAAGGCTGATTTGGACGGTGCTTCCGCACAGACTCCAGATGACTTCGGCTCTGCTGTTGCAACCGTAATCGCAAATGTCGCTACTGATACCGACATCGCCAAAGCTATCAAGACCTGTGGCGCAGTCAAGGGAGACCGCCGTATTCTTATCGTTCCTGCAGGTTGGATGACAACCGCTCGTATCGCTCTTATCGGTATGAACTATCCTGTCGCTGACCTCGCCGAGTTCGTAGGTGCTGATGAAATCCATGAGTTAGACGAAATGACTGGTAGCGGTTACGACATGATTGCTTACTCTCGTGAATCTTATGTACTCGCAGGCGAGCAAAATGCAACCGTCCGCACCGACTTCGACCTCGACAAGAACCAAGATGTCATGCTCGTAGAACGCTACGTTGCAGGCTCTATGACTGGCTACAAGAACCTTGCAGGCTATAAATCAGCCTAATTCATTAAACGAAAGGAACGATAACGAATGTCATATCTATTACAAAGTGAGACGGCGAAACTACTAGGTCGTTCCTTGACGGCTACTGAAACTAAATCGTTCGATATGTGGGAGCAAATCGCAGAAGCACGACTCTCGAATCTACTCTGTGTGGATAGCCTCGCTGTTTTATTAGAGAAGCTTGGAACAGAAAAGCTCCCTGTCGAATTAAAGTTGGTACTTGCACGTTTCTTCGGTGCTATCGCCTTTGAAAATAGTGTCGAGATAGGAGTTACCTCGAAGAAGGTTGAGGACTTCTCGATAAACTATGACAATGACGAACTGAAGAACGCATTCGCCAATGTCGTGACGGCGAACGGAGATATTATACGCAAGTATTCACAATGTTTTGGAATCAGAAGCGGACGAACATTAAAAGAAGAAGCGAAATACTATCATCATGACCGTATTTGATACATTTCCATCAATCTCGTATGAGTTTCTCAAAATTAAACGAGGTGCGGTTAAAGGGAACGTAATCAAAGAAGCGAGTTCATTTCTCGGTATATTCAAACTCAGACAGAACCAAGAGGAGCAAGGGAATATCGAGCTGTTCAACAGTTCAGCAACCCTTCATGCCCACCCTGAAGACTACTCAGACTTCGACAATCTTGTCGGACAAGGAATCAGGGTTAATGGTACAACTTATGAAATCACGAATGTTACTGGAGGAATGAACTTCGCAAGCGGTCAGATGGAACATCTCACATTCACGCTTCAAAGGGCGGAGTTTATCGATGGAACTTCAAACGACAACCATTGAGTTCAAAGACAATTCAGCGAAGGTTCTACAAGAGGAAGAAAAGAGAATCAACGAAGCTTTATCTAGTATGGGAGACTCGATTCTCAATCTTGCTCAGATGTATGCGCCTGTTCTTACTGGTGCATTAAGGGCTGACGGTAGAGTTGTCAAAGAACCCAATTCAGTCACAGTTCGCTTCGGCGGATTTAGCGTTCCATATGCTCGCAGAAGGCATTACGAAAACAACAAGCATCCTGACACCAAATACTACCTCGAAAGGGCAGGAAATCAGGTTGCTCGAAAAGGAGTTCAATTCTATCTATGATTACTTTGAATCTACTTCAGCTCCTAGAGAATAACGGATTCGGCACGATAGACGAAGACTTGTTTTGGGAAAAACTCACGCTCGGCGAACAAGGTGTATATATTTCATCTGTCGGCAACCCAACAACGAGAGGCTCTCGCAGGATTCAAACCTTTGAACTCTATTCGAGGGCAGATTCGGACGTAGCAGGATGCCGAAAACTTCGTGATATTGTGGATTTCCTCAATTCGTCTTATTCACTATGTTCGCTTCCGAAAGTCGTTGATAAAGATAACCCAAACGAGGTTCTCTCGGAACAAATAGACAATACTACAATCATGCCATGCTCATCTATTACCGATTACGGACTAGACAGTAACGGTCGGATTATATGGACGGCAACAGGCACGATTCTCTACTAACAATAAAGGAGTCAAAATGCAACCACTAAAGGCAGGAACTTACGAGATGAGCATCGGCGACGTACTCATTCCTGCGGAATTGCTCGGAGACATTTCGCCAAACTATGACGAAGCGACCACCGATGCAGATACGCAAGCAGGTACTCGCACAACTCCTCTCGGCAAACCTGAGACGGCGGAATTGACCTTTACGCTTTATCTCCCAAGTATCGACTACTTGAAGACACTTTGGGAAGAAGCGTACAGCGCAGGCACTTCCCCACAAACGACTGGCAACATTATCTTCGGTAATGGTTCATGCCAAACAAGGACACCTTTGCCAATCAATATTCACAACGTCTGTGAAGACAACGATGACAATGACATCCATATCTTCGCAGGTCTTGTTAAGCAAACCTTCAACCCAACATTAAGCGGTACGGAGGTTTTGAGCATTGAATCGACAATCTTCATGCAACCAACTGAAGACGGTTATATCCGCCTCGGAACTGGCGATTTGACCAAAGAATCGCATTGGGATGTTGCAACCCAATCGACTGTCGATGGCAAGATTTCCTAATAGCAACCAACAAAAAGCCACCCTCACAGGTGGTTTTTTGATTACTTTCGAATTGGTTCGCCTGCGCCGTCCTTGTACGTTCCTGAAGCGACTTTGACCATGTCCATTATCCAACCGATGCCGAAGAAGTTACAAGTGAATAGTTTCAGAATACCCATGCCGATTCGACCAACATAAAAATCATGAACGCCCAACAATCCAACCACTATCACGAGAATCAGCGTTGTTTGTTTAGATTTCGGACTCGTTCTTACAACATATTTGTGTTCGTCTTCTGCCATTGTTACTCCTTTAGAATGTTTATCTGTCTCAATTATACCACCCCAACTGAAGACAAGATGAAGATAAGCACATCAAATTAAATAGGATTAAATCAAATGTCACTCGAAGCAGTTTCAATATCTACAAGTAAATATGTCACAACCGTCAATGCGAAGATTGATGACCATGTCTATACCGTCCATAAGATGGGCGCAGGAACGCAACTCGACCTCTCAAGGGAAATGAGTACCCTTATGAAGGTGCGAACCGACCTTATGAACCTTGAAGCCAAGATGAAGAAAGCAGGTTCAGAGGAAGAATCCGAGAAGATGCTCCAAGAGAACATGGACAAGCTCGAAGCGTTCGACAAGGTAGTGAAACGAATTGAGGCAATCTTTATCGGTATATTTGATGACCGAGAGGACGGCAAGAAATCCGAAAAACTCGTGCATATGCTAGGAATCGACAACATTCAGAAAGTATATACCGAGATATTTGATAAGGCGGAAAAGGAAGAAGATGCCGAAAAGTAGAAACCTACTCGAATTGATGCGCCCTGAAGACCGCAAAAAGATGTTGGTCAGATATAAGGAGCGTACGGCAGATAAGAATATCAACAACAAAATATCCTCCGAGATGTATATGCTCGCCGAGTTCGGACTGATGTTTGGATGGCAAGCTGTCATGGACGTAAAGAACGATGCTATCACAGGCGAAGAAATGTTCGCTCTTTTAGAGGCAGGAAGAAAGGTGCTTGCGAATCGCCAAGTTGAGCGAGGTGTTGCCACTTCTGTTGCCATCGGAAGCCAGTTCTCGAAGCATCCGAATCAAGAGTTTGACAAAGGCATGAGGGGATTCATAGAAAGAGGTAAAGTGTAATATGGCAATCGCAGGTCAGATTGAATATAAAGTTACTGTCGATAGTTCAGGACTTAAGAAAGGTTTAGCCGATGCCAAGAAAGAAGCGAGCAGTTTTTCGAGCAATCTTGCATCGATAGGACGTGCAGGAGTCAAGGGATTCTTCGGCGCAATCGCAACAGGCGCAATTACCGCAACAGGCTCGATGATAAGTGTCGCTACGAGCGCAGTAAAAGCCTATTCTGAGTACGAACAGCTTACTGGCGGTGTCGAGACATTGTTCAAGAAGTCGGCAAATACCGTAATGAATTATGCGAACAACGCATATAAGACGGCAGGATTGAGCGCAAATGAGTACATGGAGCAAGCGACAGCATTCAGCGCAAGTCTTTTGCAGTCACTTGGTGGAAATACAGAGAAAACCGCCAAAGTCACAGACATGGCAATTACCGACATGGCGGACAACGCAAACAAGATGGGAACTGCCATCGAGTCGATACAAAATGCATATCAGGGCTTTGCAAAACAGAACTACACGATGCTCGACAATCTTAAGCTCGGTTATGGTGGCACGAAAGGCGAAATGGAACGTCTTCTCGCCGATGCGGAGAAACTGTCAGGCAAGAAGTATGACATCAGCAATCTCAATGACGTGTTCGAGGCGATTCACGTTGTACAGACTGAGCTAGGCATTACAGGAACGACTGCAAAAGAGGCGAGCGAGACAATATCAGGTTCGCTCACGATGATGAAAGCTTCGTGGCAAAACGTACTTGTCGCTATCTCAGACGATACGCAGGACTTCGGAAAAGTCATAGACAACTTCGTCAAATCAGTATCAACCTTTGCGAAGAACATCATTCCTCGAATCGGAATCGCTCTCAAAGGCGCAGTCAATCTCATCAACCAACTTGCGCCGATGATTATTCAGGCTATACCACCATTATTTGAGGCGTTACTCCCTGCCATCATGGAAGCGACTGTTGGACTGTTGAACGCATTCGTGGCGAATCTTCCTGCGCTCCTTCAGGTGCTTGTCGATGCGCTTCCGATGTTCGTCAATGCGGTTCTTCAGATTGCGAATGGAATCGTGGCGATTCTTCCGCAATTACTGGTCGTGCTATCTCAACTCGTCATCGGTATCGTGCAAGCTCTCATCAAACCTGAGAATCTTCAACTCATGCTGAAGGCAGGATTAACTCTACTCGTCAAACTGGTCGAAGCTATTCCGCAGATAATCACAGCTCTTGCTCTTGCCATCCCTGACCTCATCGACTCAATCGTTGAATATCTGACGAATCCTGAATCGTTAGCACTTGTCATCAAGGCAGGTATCGAGTTGTTCATGGCACTTGTGAAGGCTGTTCCGCAGATTCTAGGCGCATTATTCGGCGCATTCGGAAAATTATTTGCAAATCTTTGGAAACGTCTTGCAGGGCTGTTTCAAGCCTTTGCAGGTAACTTCGGCAACGCTATCGGGGCAGTATTCAAGGGCGCAATCAACAAGGTGCTTGAGTTCATCGAGAACTTTATCAATGCTCCTATCGACCTTATCAACGGCTTCGTGGATAAGATAAACAGCGCATTCGGTTCAATCGGTGTCAATATCAGTCAAATCGGACGAATCAATCTCGGTCGCATGGCAACAGGTGGCATCGTGCCATCAACGGCAGGTGGTCGGCTAATTCTCGCAGGAGAGGGCGGTCAAGACGAATGGATTGTTCCTGAGTCCAAAATGGCTTCCATGATTGAGCAGATAAACGACAGAACAGGTGGAACGGTCGGAAGCGGAGTCACTATCAATGTGTTCGGCACGTTCGCAACGTCTGAGGCTGAACAACGCAGAGTAGCAGAGCAGATATATGACAAGCTACAAGAAATCAATAAGGCAAGAATGGGAGCATACCTATGATTTATCAAATGACATTGGCGGACAGTTCCGACACTATAACGTTCAATCTTCTCGAAGTTCCGATTGTCGATAAAGATATTGAAGGAGCGGTGGATAACGTCACGCTAGACGGCAACCAATATACAGATTATCTGTATCTGAAGAAACAATACATTCAGAAATGGTCAATCATGAGTGAGTCAGATTACACCAAATTGAGAGGCTTCTATACAAGGCAATTCGCAACCGCTACTCCTGCGACATACACCCTGTTCTATGTCGAAAATGGTGTCACGACTACGCTCGTGCCAATTACTCACGTCAGAATCAACCTCTCTGACGGCGGAGTAATTAACGCTTGTGGCTGTCGCAAAGACGTTCAACTAACAATGAGAGAAACTATCGAATGATAACAGCATCAACAGAGTTCAACCAGATTGCTCAATCAACGATTCGACCAATCGCTCAGAAGACGAACATCTCCTTCACTAAGAGTCGAGCAGAAGGGCTGAACTGGTTTATTCTCGACCAGTCTCAACTCGACGGCATAGATATTCTCGCAACCGACACCGATGACTCGATTCAGCCTTGGGATGCTTACGAGTGGGGAGATTTCTCAAGAGATGTCATGAGCATCAACTGGAGTCGCTCAGTCGCTTTCCCATACAATGTACAATCTGCGACCTGCGACATTACGATGAACAATACGCATCAGAAATACACCTACGAGAACGAAGATTCGCCTCTGTACGGATTCATCCTACCGAAGCGACCTGTCCGCATCTACGCAGGCTTCAAGAAGAATGGAACGGCGGAAGTCGTTCCTGCCTTCGTTGGCTTGACTCAAAATATGCCGTCATACTCAGGCACGAATAACTCGACAGCATCATTTACCGCCCTTGACTTCTTAAGCGAGATTGGCAATATGCAACTGACGAACACCATCATGATGCGAGACGTTCGCACAGACGAAGCAATCGCCACCATTTTGAATATGTTCGGCATGGATGCTTCGATGTATGACTTGGCACGAGGCGAGAACGTGATTCCTTTCCTAGACTTGGAGTCAGGACTGAACGCAGGGAATATCTTGCAGAAACTTATACAAGCTGAGAATGGTTCTCTTTGGCTCGATGAAAAAGGCATCATCCGCTTTGCGCCTCGATATGCGGACTTGGGCAGGCTTCCTGTCATGACATTTGATGAACAAAACATCGTCTCGATTGCGCCGTCTCGAACAGACGGAATCATCAACCGAGTCAAGATTACGTCAGATATTCGCAAGATTCAGGACAAACAGCCGATTTTTACAATGACAAATGAGAATGGTTACGAATCGAGCGCAGACGAAGATTCTTATCGTATCAAACCGAATGGGAATACGATTATATGGATTTCGTTCGATGACCCAATATGGAGCGCAACTCAGAATCCTGTCTTGAACGGCGCAAATGACGATTCAAACTTTACCGCTGTCGATTTATCAGGAAATGCCGTTACAAGCGGTTTAATCGCCACAGGAACGCTTTTCTCCGATGCCATGAAGATTGTAGTCACTAATACGAACAGCTTCGCCGTATCGCTTTCTTACATGGAAATATGGGGAGAACCTGCGAAGGTTGTCGATACCATCAAGTACGATGCATACGATGAAGACTCTGTATCAGAGTTCGGCGAGATGGTAATTGATATTACAGAGAACAACTTCTTCGGCTCGTACGACAATGCTGACCACTACGCAGAAGACATTCTGAAGAAACGAGCAGGATACAGCCCAACCATGAAGCTCAAAGTGAAGGGGAATCCTGCCTTACAGCTCGGAGACATTATCAGCATCGAGGGTAAGTACGCAGGAGATTACAAAATAACAGGAATCACGTCCGCTATCTCGCAATCAGACGGATTCGCTATCGAAATGACGGTCGAGAAATATACGATTCTGCTTCCGTTCATTCTTGACGAGTCTATCTTGGACGGCTCGGACGTGCTAGGAGCGCAATAATGGCAATAATCAAACAAGTACAACATTCAGGCTCGGTCAGGACATCGACTCTATCAGGCAATATCGAGCTGAACGAAGCGACAGGCGAACTCATCATTCGCAACGGAGCTAATGTCCTCACTCGCATCAACTCTGAAGGCTTCACTTACTCAGAGACAAGCGGACTCCGCCGTATTCGTATCGGTTTGAATCCGAAAGACCAGTCAATCGGCATCTATACTTCGAAGCCTACTATCGATGTCATAGACGAGTTGGAGAGCGATTGATGTCTGCTAATAACTTCCTATTAACGACAGCTTATCCTATCGACAAAATTGTCTATATGGTGCAAGGCTCATGGACTCCGAGTGGGTTCGACTCTGAATCAGGAGTGGCGCACAATATAGAAACATATCGAACAGGAATCGATGCTCCGCACTTTGTCATAGGCGAATGGAGCGTTGATAACTGGCAAACATCGTATCCGCTAGGCGCAGGCAAGTATGCAGGCGAATGGTATCGTAGAGATTCAAGCTCGCCGATGTATGAGAAATATACATCCGTCAATGCACTCGGATATGCAGGAGAGTCATTCACAAGCGTATTCGGAGACAATGGTTTCGCAATAGGGCTTGCATCTTCTTACAGCGCAGAAATCAAGTATAGAGCCTATGTCTTAATCCCTGAGAGTTATCTCAACGCAGAAACTCCGAAAACAGCATCGTTGTCGAACCCATTCAACCTCGACACTCGCTCGAACTATCCAAAACTACTTGAGGATAGACTCCTTCAGCTATCGCCGAACACTCCTGTGACGATATACCACAATCTAGGATATAAGCCGTTCGTTCGAGCTTGGGATTCGCTAATCGCTGAAACATATGCAGACTGTGTATTCACAGACAGCTCAAACAGTATCAAAACGTTGGACGAGCAGAAGATGGTAATTCAGTCACAGTATTCAAGGTTTATGTATTATAGGATGTACTCAGATGAAATCTAGCAGATATATACAAAATACCGATTTCGCCACACTCAAAAATGACGGAAAAACAGGCTTGTCGATAACGATACCGCAAACCGCTACCATTCAAAACGGTGTCTCTCGATATGTCATAACCTCCGCAAACTTCATGGTGGGCAATTCGAAATCCGAACCGCAGTTTATCTACGAACTAGGCGATGGGAGCTTAAGAACGAATAGGTTATACGAGATTCCATATACGCTTCGCCAATACTCGACAATCGACAACCAATGGCACAATAGTACGCAATACTACAGGGCGCAGGTCGTTCGAACAGGAGAATCTAGTTATCGGTTGGAGGCTTATCTGACAGTTGATTGGAATTATAGTCGATATAATGCCACAGCCACATTCGATTCACAGACGATTAAATTATACGTTCATACGTTCTTGAACCCATTCAGCCAGTAATTCCTTCGCCACCCTTATTGCTCGAACAATGAGCAATATGAAACTACTTGAATTAAATCGAATTGCGATATGGAGACCGAAACTCCTTGATGATTTCACAATCAGAGAGTCAGGTGTCGGCAGACCATACGTAAAAAATAAGATACTATCAAAAACCACAGCGAAGACTTATCGCTACGCTAAAAACTACGAAAGAGACGGAAAGCACTTCTGTCTTTTTGTTGTTTCTTACTCGAAGAAAGCAGATGAAATCGAGAAAGAACTCGACAAGGTAGCGAAGAAAGTAGTTATACCTGAGAATCTCTCGGATTTCGAATATACTAAACACTTTTTGACGGAGGATAAATAATGCCACTCGTAACACTTCCATATCCAAATATGGACTTTACCCCTCTCGATATTCTGACGGCGAATGAACTCGACCAACTTGTCGCTAATATCGAAGCCATCAACAATACAACCGCAATCGCAACCGCTCTCAACGATGCGCTCTATTACAAAGCAGGCGATACAATCACGCTCGACCAAGACAAGACACCACCACTCTCAGGACTGCTTACAGGCGGTAACGGTAGCATTTGGCTCGGTGTGCCAGTCAAGAAACGTCTCGACAATATCACATCAATTACTTGTACGGCATTCTCGGCAGGCATTCGTTGTAATGGGGTTTATCTTGGCGGTTCAAGCCCTTATGACTTCCTGTCAAACGCTACAAGCATCACCGTCAAAATCGATACCGAAGTCAATATGATATATCTCAATCTCTCGAAGTCTGGCGGATGGGGTGGAACAAACAACACCGCAATCTCGGCAGGTAACGTTACCGCTTCATTCACATTGAGTTAATAAAAGGAGGAAATATGGAAGAAATCACACCTGAAGAACTCGCAGTATATATCAAGGAAAATGAGCGAGAGATTCAGAATGACGTTGAAGCAGGGGAGGGGAAATAATGGCTACTTGGAAACAACTCAAATCTTTCAACCCTGCCAAGATGGGAAAGCAAGCAGGATGGTGCTTGAAGAACGTTGCGCTCGGCTTCGGAATCTACGGAGTCAAAGGGGCTTTACCTTCCGCAAAAGCAGACATGGAGTTCAACAAAAAGAAAGGAACGCTTCACGATATGTCTTCATTGCCGAAGAATGTCGCTGTTCCTGTTTTCGTTGATACATCGTCAATCTATGAACATATTATGGTCTGCGACAAAGGTGTCTATTACTTTGACGGCAAGAGGCTCACTTCAACTAGAGGAATGAAGTTCTTCGGATGGGGAGAGTTCTGCAATTCTGTTCGTATCGTTGAGAAAGTAGCTACTCCTGCTCCTACTAAGAAGACGAACGAGCAGATTGCTGACGAAGTAATCGCAGGAAAATGGGGGAACGGCTCTGACCGCATCAACCGCCTCAAGAAAGCAGGATATAATCCGACCACTATTCAGAACATCGTGAATCAGAAGCTAAGCGGAAAGAAGCCTGTCTCGAACGCTCCGAAGATTGGAGACAAAGTCAAAACGACTTCGGCTCGTGACGTGTTCGGAAACAGGCTCAATCTTCGGATTATCAACGATGGTCAATCCGTATGGAAGAAAACGGCAGATAAGAATAAAGCATGGCTATACAAAGGGGCGATTTTACGCTGTGTCGTTCCTGTTTCGTCATTAAAGAAAGCGTAGGAGGAAAAATGGAAATCTTAAATCTCGACCCAATCGTAGCAGTTGTTATTACTGGAATGGTCGCAGGTGTGGTGGAACTTATCAAACGAGCGTTCAAGAAGGACTGGAAAGCCGTTATCACGATATTGGGCGCAGGCATTACAGGCGCACTCTGTATCATCCCATTCGGAATCAATCCGCTATTCGGCACAATCATCGGACTTAGCGCATCAGGGTACGTCACGATTGCTCAGAATGTCGGCAAGGAGCAACTCTAATGGTCGAATTAAAACAAACAAGAGGCGATACGAGAGGATACAAATTCACTCGTAAGAATGGCGCAGGGCAGACTATCACGACCGCTCCTGATGCGCTATTCGTTACCGTAAAGACCGATTGGAACACAGGAGACATCGTGTTCCAAAAGCCGATGGAAGAAATGACACTCGATGAAGAAGGAACGTGGCATTGGCACACCGAACCTGCTGATACCGCAAAACTCCCATATGGCAAATATTACGGCGATGTTGAAGTCCATAAGAACGGCGGAATATTCACGATAAGCAAGTTTATTTTTGAGGTAACTGTTGAAGCCACATGGTCAAGCGGAGAGGAGGAGTTCTAATGCAAGAGCAAGAAATACCAACCATAAACGAAGATGTCGAGCAAACCATACCAGTAGAGTATGACAACGAACCGATTCAAGGTATCAATGCCACCATCCAAATCGGCGATGTGACTACAGGCGAAGCAGGCACAGACGCTTCTGTCGAGAATGTTGGCACTCCAACTCATGCTGTCTTGAACTTCACGATTCCAAGGGGACTCAAAGGCGAAACAGGCGATTCGGCCACCATCAAAATCGCAGTTGAAGCGCAACAGCTACCAAGCGGAAGCGCACCAACCACATCAATCGTCAATTTAGGTGATACGCACAACGCAGACTATAAACTGACAATCGGAATCCCTAAAGGCGAAACAGGCGATTCGGCAACGATTCAAATGAGCGCAACTGCAACGACACTCGCCGCAGGAAGCCAAGCCACCGCCACCATCACAAACAGCGGCGATTCACACAATGCGAACTACGTGTTGGCTCTTGGCATTCCTCGTGGTGCGGATGGACGAGATGGCGCAGATGGGCAATCGGCGACAATTAAAGTTGGAACTGTTACTGTCACGACACTGACAGAGGGCAGTTCAGCAACGGCAACCGTCACAAATGTTGGCACGAGCCGAGATGGCGAATTCAATTTTACTTTCGGAATCCCTGAAGGGAAGAAAGGCGAAACAGGCCAACGTGGTAGCGTTAAGAGCCAATATGTCGCAGAACTACCAGCATCAGGCGATGAGGACACATTCTACCTAGTCGACAGAGATTTAGAAAGCCACACCGAATCTGGCGAATATATCACACTTGAAACGACCCAGACGGCGGCGGCGATTCAATCCGCTCAACTCAACGGCAACGCAACGCAGACCACTTATAGTGGGAAGAATCTGTTCGGCATAGAGGACGCTTCGGCGATTACGCAAAACGGAATAACGGTTTCTGTGTCAAACGATACAATCAACATAAATGGAACGGCTACCACGTCTTTCGGCGTAGTCATAACAAGCCTCAAAAAAGATATAGTTTTTGAGAATGGAACGAGCTACACATTCTCGAAAGAAACGACAGGCTCAGTTGATGGCAGTTGGGCATTACAATTCAGAGATGCGAATGACGCAACAATACTTGAAACGAATCCGTACTTTTATCCGACAACCGTTAGCAACGCAAGCGGAACGGCAAAGGCGATTAGGCTATATATCGCAAGTGGAAGAAAATTCACAAATTACACCATCAAGATTCAACTTGAAAAAGGCAGTTCAGCCACTTCATACGAACCCTACGTTGGCGGAACTCCTGCGCCGAATCCAGACAGCCCACAACCAATCTCGGTAGTTACAGGCGAGAATGTAGTAAAGGTGGTGGGGAAGAAT
>AUXO015041471.1_pt1 | contig 13124 bp, 5 predicted proteins | sample 768731 | NCBI WGS metagenome assembly AUXO01 (sample SAMN02715735, study PRJNA202380) | gut metagenome | biome: sheep rumen | host: Ovis aries | place: New Zealand: Palmerston North
TGTATTCCAATTTTAAAAATTTATAATAATACAAATGAAATTAATTGGGATGAATTACCACAGCAATTTGTTATTAAATGTAATCATGGTAGCGGTATGAATATCATTGTTAAAGACAAAAAAACAATGAATAAAACAGATGTTATTGAAAAGTTAAATAAGTGGATGGTTACAGATTTTGCTTTTCAAAATGGTTGCGAATTACATTATCACGGTATAGAACATAAAATATTTGTTGAAAAATATGAAGAGGATTCAAAACAGAAAAATTCACTATTTGATTACAAATTTTGGTGTTTTAATGGTGAACCAAAAATGTATACAATAAATAGTGGGTTTGGACATGGTGATATTTTATACTATAAAATGAATCATGAAATAATGAATCCATATTGTGTTGAAGTTAATGATAGTTATGTTAAACCTAAAAATTTTGATTTAATGGTTGAATATAGTAAAAAATTATGTCAAGATTTTAAATTTGTTAGGGTTGATTTTTATGAAATAAATAACGAAGTATATCTTGGCGAATTAACATTTACTCCTGGTAGTGGTATAATTAAATATAAAAATAATAAGTATGATAAAATTTTTGGTGATATGTTAGATATTCATAAAGAACCAAATAAAGTAAAGAATAAAAAAGTTGTTTATACTTGTATAAGTGGTAATTATGATACGCTTCTTGAACCTGAATTTATTTCTGAAGGTTTTGATTATGTTTGTTTTACTGACCAACCATTTACAAGTAATATTTGGAAGATTAGACCAATTCCAGAAGAATTAAATAATTTAAGTGGGGTAAAAAGACAGAGAAACATTAAAATTAATGCACATAAGTATTTATCTGAATATGATTTTTCTGTTTGGGTTGATGCAAATACAACTTTAAAAGGAGACATTAATAAGTACGTAGAAAAAAATTGTGGTGAAAAAGATGTTGTTCTTTGGATAGGTAAGCATCCTTCAAGAGATTGTATTTATAAAGAAGGTGATATGGTTGTTAAAATTAAATATGATACTAAAGAAAATGTTGATACACAGTTAAATGTTTATAAAAAAGAAGGGTTTCCTGAACACTATGGTTTACCACAGTCTTGTATAATTTTGCGTTATCATAATGATGAACAATGCAAAAAATTAATGGAAACGTGGTGGGAACAGGTTGAAAAGTATAGTCACAGAGACCAGTTATCTTTTAATTATGCTTTGTGGAAAAACCAAGATGTTAAAGTAGAATATTTAGATAAGTCAATTTTTGATTGTGAAACATTTAAATGGGGTGTTACACATAAAAAAGCAAAATTTACAAATAAAAAACAGAGTACAACTGAAAAAATACCAAAAATAAATGAAGTAAAAATACCACATACTTCTAATACTCCAACTCATAGTGTTGAAGAAAAGAAAAAGACATTAAGAGAACGAATAGAAGAAATTAGAGCAAAGAGAGAAAGAAAAATAAATGGACCAAATTATTTTGGTGAATATTAATGTTAAAAGGCGAGATTATTCTTGCTTTTTTTCTTTTTTTATTTATCTTGTAAGAAAAATAAGTAAGTATGAAGACATTAGTATGCTCTATTGGTAGATTAGAAAACAGATATATCCGTGAATGGGTAGAATATTACAAGAATCTTGGTTTTACAAATATCGTTCTTTATGATAACAATTATGATGGAGAAGAACATTTCGAAGATGTGATTGGTGATTATATTGAAAGTGGGTTTGTGATTCTTAAGGATTATAGAAATCAAAAAGTATGTCAAATAAAGGCATATAACGAATGTTATGAAGAATATGGTAAATTGTATGATTGGATTGCGTTCTTTGATTGTGACGAGTTTTTGACACTAAAGAAACGAAATACAATAGAAGAATATCTTTCTGCTCTTTATTTTAAAAGATATGACATGATTCATATTAATTGGATGTGTTATAGTGATAATGATTTAGTAAGATATGAAGACAAACCTGTATTGGAAAGATTCACTACACCATTACCATATGATAAACAAGTTGCTTATAATTTTCCTGAAAACAATCACATAAAGAGTATTGTTAGAGGTGGTTTAAGAAAATTTGAATTTACAAAGGCTTCACATACACCTGATGGGGTTAATAAGTGTTGTAATAATAGAGGTATTGCTTGTAAGGGTGAATCACCATTTGAAAAATATAATTTCGATGAAGCATACATTAGACATTTTTCAACAAAAACAATTGAGGAATATTGTGATAAATTGAAACGTGGTTTTCCTGACCAAATTTTAGATTTACAAAAAGCAGGTGCTTATTTATTGGAAACACGATTCTTTAGATATAATAAGGTTACAAGAGAAAAACTTGATTATGTTAAGGAAAATCTTGGAATTGAATTATCTTTAAAGCCTGATACAGAAGAATATGCTTATAAATCAAAAAATACAGCAAGTAAGGAACTTGTTGGTGGTAAGCGTAAAGATGTTCAGTTATTCATGCTTTGTTATGACAAGGAAGAATATGATTTTGTAGACAATGAGGTTATGACACCTATTCAATGTGGTGCTATTAATGGTAAAGATGTATGTAAATTAAAGGATAATACAGGCGATAATATATCTGCTGGTAACTACTTCTTTGTTGAAAACACGGGTACTTATTGGATTTGGAAGAACGTTAGAGATGCAAAATATAAAGGACAAACACAATATAGAAGAAGATTAAAAGGCGTTGATGAGAAACTTGATTATGATGCTGTATTTAAGGATTATGATATAATTTGTGCAAAACCATATAACTATCCTGAAAATCATCAGGCATTTATTCCTTCTGATACGTTGTTAGGCGGTTATGCTTATTCACATAATAAAGAAGACCTTGAATGTCTTGGAAAAATCCTTAAAGAAATGCATCCTGAATATACACAAGATTGGGAAGATGTGGTTGTTAATGGACAAGATTTGTATTATTCAAATGGTTTTGTTTTACCTGCTGAAAAATATGATGAATATTGTTTATTCTTATTTGAATTGTTATCTAAATGGCTTGAAACTAATAAGATAACACGTTATGAAGAATTAATTACACATGTTGTTAGAAATCTTAGTACTGGTAAGTATATTAGATACCCAAGAGAAGGACAAGACCCTATGAAGTTATCATGGCCAGGTATACAATGGCAACTTCATATTGGTGGATTCCTTTCAGAAAGAATCTTAACGCTTTGGATAAACCATAATATACCAAAGGAACGTAGATATGAAGTAGAATATTTAAAAATGGAAAACAATATGTTTATTTAAATAATGAAACACGCTTGCGAAAACAGGCGTGTTTTTTCTTTATTTTCTTGCAAAAAATAACTATATTCATTTTAAGAAAAATTAAGCTTAACTATTTATATTTAAAGAATATTAGATATGGCATTAAAACAACGTTATGGGATTAAATACCCCTTTTCAAGTGACAATTTAGAAGAAATATATGTTGACTTAAACGATACATATGCTGACAGAGTTAAGTCAGAGGTTTTGCATGTCCTCTTTACACCAAAAGGACAAAAATTAAGAAATCCTGACTTTGGTACTGATTTGATTAAATATTTATTTGACCAAAAAGATGATACTTCATTTGAATCTGTTAAAGCAACAATTAAAACTGATATTGGAAAATATGTTGATGGGGTTGAATTTGAGGATATTAGAATCATTAATGATGAAAACGATGAAAGAGGTATTATTGTAGTTGTTGAATATAGTGTCGTACAAGGAAATAAAAAAGAAAAAACACAAGTAGCAGTTAAAATTTAATTATGGAAAAGAATATATCATATCTTAATCGAAATTTCGAAGATTACCGTCAAGCGTTAATTGATTTTTCTAAAAAGTATTATCCAGATTTAGAAATTGACTATGATGATGCTTCTGTTGCATCATGGTTAATTGATATGAATGCCGATATTGCTGATAATCTTAGTTATCACATTGATAGAGTATTTCAAGAAACTAACATTAATAGTGCAAATGAACGTGCTTCATTATATGCATTAGCGAGAAATATTGGTTTTAAAGTACCTGGTCCAAAGGGTGCTATGGCTGAAGTAGAATTTAGTTGTAACTTACCTGTTAGCAACAATGCTTCAGAGCCTGATTATAATTATGCTCCTATCATTAGACGTGGAACTAAATTGGCTGGTGGTAGTCAAATATTTGAATTATTGGATGATGTAGATTTCAGTTTACAGTTTGATAGTAACGGTAATTCAAATAGAACAATTTATCCTGTTTTAAATGCTAATGGTATTATAACCCAATATAAAGTTACTAAACTTGCTGTTGTTGTAGCAGGTGAAAGTAAAGTGTATAGAAAAGTAGTACGTTCAAGAGATATTACACCATTCATGGAAATTCTTTTACCAGAAAATAATGTAATGAATGTGGAATCTATTGTTGTTAAACGTGGTACTAACTATATTACTAATCCTACATATGGTGAGTTCTATTATGACGGTGATGATGAACAAATATGTGTAGATGGTGAGGGTAAAGAAACTTATAGATTCTTTGAAGTTGAATCATTAGCACAACAGTATAGATGGGGTGACGTTTCTAATGAAGAAGGTAGAGCAGATACCTTGTATTATGGTTACAACGGTGTTCCAACTTATAGTGTTGTGATGGGTAAATGGAAAGAAGTAAAACGTAAGTTTATTACTGAATATACGGATAAAGGATATTTGAAAGTTATATTCGGTGCAGGTATTGATACTGCTGTTGATTATGACATAAAAGATGCAAAAGATTTCTCTAAATTCCAAATTCAAAGACTGATTCAGAATGATAATTTAGGATATTTACCAAAAGAAGATTCTACCATTTTTATCTTATATAGAAGTGGTGGTGGTAAAGCAAGTAATTTAGCAAAGGGTGCTATTAACAGTATTACTTATCTTAATGCTGAAATTGGCGGTAGTGACGCAGCACTTAGAGATTCTGTTAGAAGAACAATCAAAGTTGTTAGTACAACACCTTCAGTATCGGGTAAAGATATGCCAACTGAACAGGAACTTAAATATTTGATTAAGTATAATTCAAGTGCACGTAACAGATGTGTTACAGTTAAGGATTATATTGCACAACTTCTTAAATTACCACCAAGATACGGTACTCCTTTCAGGGTTGGTGTTAGTGAAGAAAACAATAAGATAATGATATATCTTCTTGGATTAGATAGTGAAGGTAAATTAGATGCAACATTACCAACTGCGTTAATTAAAAACATAAGAGATTATATTGCAGGTTATAGAATGATTAATGATTATATTGAAATCAAATCTGGTAAAATTATCAATATTGGTTTTGATATAGATTTATTTATTGATAAAAATTATAATAAATCTGATGTTATTGCAGACGTTATTACAACTATTACTGATTATATGGATATTAATAGACATAACATGGGTGACGATGTGTTTGTTGGTGATATTCAAAAAGAAATTTCTAAAGTAGATGGTGTACTTAACGTTATTAAACTTGATGTTTATAATTACTTTAATGGGGATTACTCAGCTTCAAGAACAACACAACAAACAGAAGGTGATGTTGAAAATGTAGACGGTAGTTCAAGAATTAAACTTGATTTAGAAGCATCTGATTATGTGATTTATAGTGAAGGTGATTCAATGTTAGAAGTAAAATATCCAAATTCTTCTGATATTAACGTTAGATGTAAAACAAGGTAAAAGTTATGGCTTGTAATTGTAAGGTAAATCAACAGATAACTTATTTGCACAAGAAATATGGACATAAAATTCCAGTTTCAAAAGAATCTAAAATAAGATTTACTGTTAGAGAGAGTTTTAAAAATTTTTTAGTTTATATAATAGCAATACTTTTTACACCTATTATATTTCTTTATATTCTTTATGTAACATTGTTTACAAAAGATAAACGAATGAGTATGAAAAAAGTATTTAATTTAAGTGTTTAATATGTCAGAAACAAACAAAAGTTTAAGAATAAGAACAACAATAAATGATACAAATCCAAGTTTGTATGTTAATTTAGACCAAACATATAATACATTTGAGATTTTATCATTAAAACTTAGTCAAGAAGACGTTTACAAATTGCACTCTGCTAACTATGGTGTTATAGTTGGTAGAGTACTTGCTAATGGTAACTTTGGTGTTCCAAATGCTAAAATTAGTATTTTTATTGAGGGTGATTTTGAAAATGAAGAAATTTCAACACTTTATCCTTATACAAGCACGGCTTCACAAGACAAGAATGGTATAAAATACAATCTTTTACCTGATGAAAAAATAGATGATTGTCATCAGGCTGTTGGTACTTTTCCAAATAAGACATATGTTCTTGATAACGATGTTCTTATAGAAGTTTTTGACAAATATTATAAATATACAACCAGAACAAACAATTCTGGTGACTACATCATTGCAGGTGTACCAACAGGTAATCAAACTTTGCATATGGATTTGGATTTATCAGATTGTGGTATTCTTTCACAAAGACCTCGTGACTTTGTTTACAAAGGATATACAATTGAACAATTTGAAAATGCAAACCAATTTAAAACTGATACTAATTTAGAATCTTTAAGTCAAATATTTTCACAAGACCAAGTGGTTAATGTTATTCCATTTTGGGGAAATGAAAATCAAGGTGAAACAATTGGTATAACAAGAGCAGATATTAATATATCATTTAGATTTGAGCCTACATGTGTATTCATGGGTTCTGTTGTTGCTGATAATTCATCAAATGGTATTTCTAAAAAGTGTGTACCAACTAATCAAATGGGTGCAATGGATGAATTAACAACTGGTGAAGGAACAATCGAAATGATTAGATATACTCCTGGTGGTGATATTGAAGAATTCCAAATTAAAGGTACACAATTAATTGACGGTAATGGTGTTTGGTGTTATCAAATTCCCATGAATCTTGACTATATGATGACTGATGAGTATGGTAACATGGTCCCAACGGATGACCCAGATAAGGGTATTCCAACAAGAACACGTGTTAGATTCAGAATATCTATGCATGATATGGAAAAGAATACTGATAACTATTTCCGTGCTAAAGTTCTTGTACCACATAATCCACAAATGATGGAAAATGGCGAGTATGAGGATTACGATTATGAATTCGGTAGTAATACAAGAGAGGATTCATTTAGAGATTTATTATGGAATAATGTATATACAGTAAAATCATATGTACCAAGATTTCAAAAATCAAAAACTTCAAAAGAAACCGCAAGATTTACTGGGATTAAGCATTGTAATTATTATGGTAATAATAACCCTATTCCTTATAATAATATTAGGATAAAATTACCATTAATGTTTATGATTCTTTGTGCTTTAATTAAGACTTATATTAGAGTTGTTGATTTTGTTAATCGAATGATAAACATGTACGGTAAAGTATTGGGATTTATATCAACTGTTGGTCTGTTTCCTGCCAAAGACAGAAGAAACATGGGGGACAAATTAAAAGATGTTAATTATGTTGTTTTAGCAGACGGACTATGCCCTGATTTGGAGAACTGGTATTTTTCACCAAATAAAGATGGCAACTATATTGATAGAAACTGGCTTGATACGTTTATAACGTTGGATGTTCCATATAGACGTACATGGAATTTTTTACAGCAAACATTTGATTCAATAGTAAATGTTGATAGTGCTGTTGATGAAAATTCAATTGATAAACAAAATGGAGATAATAATACAAGCGTTTGTTTAACAACAAATGTTGACTATCTTGTTGCATGTGTTGAAATGGCACTTGCACAAGAATATAAAGTTATTAATTTTGATTTTTATAACGATTGGTTGAATGGCGTTATTTATATGCCTAGATGGATGCGTTTTATTAGACCAAAAAGAAAATTCTTGTTTGGCTTAATAACAATTAAGTCAAAGATTAAGGCTTGTATGGATGATACAAGTATCTTTAATAAAACAAGATATTATGTACAACAATGTGCTTTAACTTATGGTTATGACAAAACAAGTAGTGGATATACAAAAGTAACAACATATAACGGATGTATTGGAGAACATTCAAAAAAACAAAAATGTCATAAAAAGAATGGTAAAAGTCTTTATGGTATTTTTGGTGGTTCAGTAAACAATAAATTAACAGGTAATGGTGGTATTGTTCATGAAAATGAAACGATGAAAGGACAATATGTTTATTATCTTAAACCATGTGAATGGAGATTACAAAATGGTAAAAAAGTAAATCTTTTTGCTAATGATATTGTTTTATTAGGTTCACTTCTTGATTGTAACCTTTATGGTATTCCACAAGCATATAAATATTTAACAAGTTCATCATACATTATGCCTACTAATTTGGCTTTAACTAATATGGATGATGATGGTTATTTGTATGCTGATGGTGATGGTACTATTTGTAGTAATCGCCAAACAATAACTGAAGGAGTAAAAGAAGTTGAAAATGATTTTGAAGGTATACAAAAATATTATAGTACAACCGAAGATAGTTTTACTTATGGTAAAATTGAAGGTGATAATCTTTCTGATGTATTTGATGATTCAATCCCATTAACCGAAGCCGCTGGCATTGCTTGGAACTATACTGGTCCAGGGCAGGGTGAAAAGAGCAATGATGTTAGCAAAAGTTTGTACATGCCAGGAGGACATTTTCTTGGTATAAGTTGTGTTAATTCAGAAACAAATATTAAATCATGTATTAATCTTGAAAGAATATGTGAAGTTGGTTCAAACATGTCACAAAGAAGGGAAGAAATTAGAAGAATAGATAACGCAAATGGTTTATATTATAGATATTTTGTTCCGACAGGTTTAATTGCAAATGATGAAGTAAATGGTGGAACATTTAGAAATATGTTTGCAACCATGAATCAAAAAAGGCTTCTTTGTAAAAATCATTTTGATGAAAAAACAGGTTATCCAATTTATGATTTTGTTTATTTAAGACCAAATGGTTTTGAAGGTGGATTAAGTAATCAAATTAATGGAGATACTTTTGGTTATTGGAATAATCAAATAAATGTTAAAGAAGAAAGTGGTTCAACAGCATTTGATGGTGTTGCAATAGACATTAATTATGATAAAGAAGAAACGTCTAATACATATACAAGAACAGTAGAAGAAACTAAATCTGATTATTATAAATTTAGACTTGGTATTAGTAATTTAGATGATAAAGAGTATCAGATAAGTAAGTTTTTAATTGACAATGGTAGTTCCGTTAAATTACCACAATATGAAAATTCATTTTATTTCTATTTTGGTTTAAGAGACGGTGCAACAGCGTTTGATGAGTTTAATAAACAATTCTTTTCAGTTTGTGATAGTTCAAGTATTATTAAAAAGAACTTTAATATTGAAATATCATCAGCGGAAACAGATGAATGTCTTTTTACTCAAAAAGTTTCATTTAATATAACAGAAGCAAATGGTATTGTTAGCGGTTATTATGAATATGAAAACGAATGTGGTGAAAAAGTAAAAAGTGAAACAATATATATACAAACAACTAATGGTGAAGCTCAATATGTTTTAAATGGTATTAGTTTTGGTAAATATACATTTAATTTAACAGATGAAAATGGTGCTAATATTGTTAAAACTTTTGAGATTGGTAAAAATTTAGTAACAGGTAATTTTACAAGTAAACCATTTGAATTTAGAACAAATGGTATGAGACCTGAAGATATTTCGTTTAGTGGACAAGCATTAGATTGTGGTTACATTAAACTTGAATCATTTAAATATTTTGAACATAATGATGTTACATTAGATACAATTTTAAACAATTTGGTTATATTAGAATCAACAACTAAATTGGGTTATGGTGGTAAATTTAGTCATTTATCTCCTTGTATTATAAATGGATATAGTTCAGGATTAACTGTTATAATTAGTGATGGTAAAATATATGTTCCTAAAGCAGATGTGTATTATGAAATTTATCTATTCTCAACATCTAGTTCTTGTTATGGATATACATATTTAGGAAATGTTTATGTGGAAGGTATAGATAATTATGATTTATATCTTGGTAGTAAATTATTGTCATATAGTGAAACATTATCAAAACCAGCATATGATTATAACACTCAGTGGTGGCTTGGTATTGGTGGTGATACGGTTATAGATTGGGCAAAACGTTATGCGTTATTTAAGAGAATTGATGATTTAAAAGGTACATTTACTAATAAAATTTTTGCAGTAAATAGCCAAAATAGAGTTATTGATACAGTTTTGTTTGGACAACCTGAAAATGAAGACGGCTTATTTAGTGGTATTACAGGTATAAGAAAAGTGTATTATGAAAATGATGGATTTGATTCAACTTATTCATTATCTGATATAAGTATTATACCAACAACGTTGTCAAGTGGTGTAACTGGTAACAATAGAGAATTGTTTGGTGAAATGGCTATTAATGGAAGTGCTGTTATTAGTGACAAACTTGGAACATACACAGTAACGTCAGGTACTAACGCTGAAGGAAATTATTTTGAAATAACATCAGGCACAATATCAAATAAAATTAAAGACGGTCATGGTTGTATTGCTAAATTTAACGATGGTACATTATTATATCCTGTTAGAGTTGGAAATAAGTTTTATTTTGACGGTGAAATGCCTGAAACAAATAGTTTGTCGTTATATCCTATATTCTATTATCCCGTAATGTATAGACCATTCTATGTTAATTTTTATGCTATTGAATGGAACAATCGTGGATATGAAGAAAATATATCAACAACAGGTGAAAGGGATTATATTGTTAATAATAATGTTTTAAGTTGTAATTGTGCTATTAGTGTTAAAAACGGTTTGACATTTAATCACAAGTTTAAAAACCTTGTTATTAGTAATAAAAATATAGATAGTTATGATGCATATTATAATGATGTGCATGGTTTAACATCTGCTTATACTTATACTGATAGAAGTAATGATAGAACGATTGAATGTGCTAATCTTTTAGAAGGTGAAGAAAATAATGTCACTACTTATGGATATGAAGTTCAAGAAAATGGTCCAGAAACAGGAGATTGTTCTGAAGAAGTTTATCAAAAGTTAACAACTCCATATAGTATTGTTTTAAACACTTTAAGTGATTCAATTAATACTGACGGTATGTGTACCGACATTTATTATTATGAATCAGAAGACATGTCAAATAAAAAAATAATAAGTGATAAGAAAAACACGGATGAGAGTATACAATATTATTTAGTAAAAGCAACAGGAACACCTGTTACAGTTGAAGAATATACAAGAACAAACATAAATGATAGTTCAAATCAGTTTATTTATCTTTATGAATTTACTGAAGATTCTGATGCTGCTTTACAGGTTGAACGTGCAATTGTTGAGGGTAAAGAACAACCTGTTAATATTGGATATGTTGACATATTTGTTAACGATATGGATAGTACAAGTGTAACAAGTTGTACAGCAACGTTTGCTTACTATTCAACAAGTGAAAAAGACATATTATTAAATAAGAATGTTCAAGTTACGGGAAGTAATAAACAAGAAAAAGAAGAAAGTTTGAAAAACGCTCTTACACAATATGCGATTGTTCCAATTATAACTAAAAGATGGAAACAAGAAGAACATAACGGTGTTAAAGCAAATTCAGCAAGTACTGTTATTAATTTCTTTAAAGGTTTATTAGATACACCTATTCAACAGAATGCTTCTGCTGATACAATAACACTTGACAGTAGTTATAGTGGTAAATTTAGTAATCAAATTAATAAAGATACAATATCTGATTACTATGTAATTGGTTATAAGAAAAATAGTGTTGTACCAACTGAAAATAGTACGGCAGAACTTTTAAAAGTGTATACAAACATTATTGTCTTGGATAACTATGAAGGTGGTGGTGTTTCACCTGAATTAACACTTATTCCATTAGGTGATGAAGGTGTTTATGATAATTAATAACAAAAACAAGAAGTATTTAAATGGCAAGAATAACAGAAAATAGCGGTTCAACATTTGTTTCAAAAGGTGGAGAACTTGGAATCCAAGTAAAATCAAATGTTACTTGGAATTTCACCTTGGACGGTAATGGTAATTGGTTGAAAATTAAAAATCAAGTTGGTGAACAGGTTAATTCTATTACAGGAAAAAATGATAGTATTATAACACTTGTTGCTAAAGAAAACGAAGGTGATGAGAATAGAAGTTGTTATGGGTATTGTGATTCAGAACAATATGATTCGCCAACAGAACATGATGCTACAGTAAGAATATTTCAATTTGGTAGTTATTTTTATCTTAATGGTGGTAGTGCTGCTACTTTGTCAGTTCAAAGTACTGTTACCAACCCATATACTTTTGTTGTTGATACTTCTTACAATGTAAATGATATTATTGTAACAGTTACGGGTAATTCTAGTATTGTACAAGATAAAACATTAACACAAAACTCTTTTGCTATAAGTTTTTATGATAATGAAGATGAAACAGCAAAAACAGCAACAGTAGAATTTAGAAAAGATAACAAATTAGTAGGTACTTTAACAATTCAACAATCACCTAAACCATTCTTTAAATGGTATAATGGTACAACAGCAATTACAACAACTGATGTGTCATATAATGGTGCTACATTGACGAGTGGTTATACAACAAATTGTACAAGTCTTTCATTTACAAGTGACCAAAGTTGGTGTACAATAGCAGTTACTTCAACAAGCGTTACAGCAACAATTGGTGCAAATTCTGATACTGCAAATACAAGAACCGCAACTATAACTGTTAAAAATGGTTCAACAACTGTTGGTACGTGGGGTATTACACAGCAGAAGAAACCTGAAGATAAGTATTTGTGGATTATTGCAACTGGCCAAACAACCGCAAGTACTTCGAATGTAACAAATGCAGGTGTATCATTAAGTTATGATATTTTAACTAATTATGAACAAAGTGAACTTGATGGATTTACACCAACAAAACCTTCTTGGATAACTAATGTTAAATTAACTAAATCAACACTTAAGCTAACATTTGATGTTGCAGCAAATCCTGTAGGTGCAAGTTCAAGAAGTGATAACGTTGTGATTGGTGGATTAACTGTTACGGT
>AUXO012339780.1_pt1 | contig 13123 bp, 8 predicted proteins | sample 768731 | NCBI WGS metagenome assembly AUXO01 (sample SAMN02715735, study PRJNA202380) | gut metagenome | biome: sheep rumen | host: Ovis aries | place: New Zealand: Palmerston North
TTAGTTTTGTTTGCGGGAGTATTATTTATTAGATACTTCGAACATAGAATAATAAAGATTAATAGCACGGAATTAGCGTTTTCTTATAAATACGGATTTATTTCAAGAGGATTAGTTGGAACAGTTTACAGAGGATTAGATAAAATACTTCCTTTTAATATAATGACGTATGATGGTCTGTATTATTTCTTTATAATATCTACTTTTTGTTTATATGCTTTAATTTTTCTATTTGCATTTTTATGTTTAAAAAGAAGTGGTAATGAAAGTAAAAAAGGAATTATAATTATTTCGCTAATATATATAATATATGCAATTCCTATGTTTGCTGCTAATTATAATTTTGGAAGATTAGACCTTTACTGTTTAATGGTAACAATCATAGCTGTCATTTCAATAATAACCGGTAGATTAGAGTGGATTGCTATTATTATGTCCGCATTAGGTGTGATGATTCATCAAGGATATGTTTTTATGTACTTTAGTATAGTTCTTGTATTATTGTTATACAAGGCTATGTCAGATGATAAGCGTGATAGAAAGAAATCTCTAATTATATTAATAATAAGCTTTACAATAGGTTCTGCGCTATTCTTGTATTTTGAGTTGTTCAGCCATTTGAATGGAGAGGGAATATATGAAGAAATAGTTGGTATAGCCTCAAAGATTTGTGCTAATGGAGATTATCACGCTGATGTTATTGATCATGAAGTATTAGGAATAGATTTATCAGATAGGGAAATTGTTTGGAGATGGCATAATGGCTTACAATTACCATTTTATATACTTTTTATGCTGCCATATATTGTTATAGGTGTAAGATTTTTCAAAGGACTGATTACAAAATCTGTAAATAAAGTTGAAAAATATAAATATATATTTGTTGCTATTGGATCATTAACAATTCTACCAGATATGATATTTAAATGTGATTATGGTAGGTGGATGTTTTGTATAACAAGTTACTACTGTATTGTTATAATGGCTCTTGTTGCAATGGGTGACAAATTAGTGATAGAAGAGATGAACATAATAATAGAAGAATTGTGGGGAAATAAAATCATCTTATTTTTGATATTATATCTATTATTATTTCAACCTTTGGCAGATGTAAATATTTGTCCAATAACAACAAAAATAGGTGACACAATTAATGGTGTATTTCACTTTTATGTAGATCCGTAAATGTGAGTGTGAAGCAATGAAAAATGATTTAAGAAAAAAAATTATAATTTTGTTAGGCTTTTGTGTAATAAGTTCAATTGTATTCTATGAGGGAATTGTTAACTCTATGAATACTACGACTTACGCTTTTTCGTATCAGTATGGATTTAAAGCAAGAGCATTTATGGGTACGATTTTAAGGATATTTAATAAAATATTCCCTTATGATTTTATGTCTTATAGAGGCGTAGTTGTTTTTTCCATAATGTTGGATATATTGTTTATAGCAATACTATTTGTATTTTACATAATTATCTTCAAGAATGCAGAAAAAAAGCAGTGGAATAAACTGTATTATCTTATGATAATGTTTTCTATATTTGCATTCCCAGAGTTTCTAACAGAAGAAAATCTAGGAAGGACAGATGTATGCCTAGTTATTATATCAATATTAGGTTTGATTCTCTTGTTAAAAGACAAATGGGAGTTTCTTATTATTCCGCTATCAGCAATAGCAGTGTGTATTCACCAAGGATATGTTTTGATGTATTTTAATGTCTTTTTAGTAATATTATTCAGTAGAATAATAGAAAGGCAGGGAAAAGAAAAAACGAAAAGTATTATGGTATTTGCTTTAAGCGTAATAGTTGCTGCAATATTGTTTATATTCCTTAATTTTTATAGTCATGATAATGGACATGAGATTTTTGATGAAATATTTTCAACAGCAAGCGGTCTTGCACATGATGGAGCTGTTCACAGAGAACTAATGATGCATGAAGTATTAGGAGAAAATCCTTTTACAGATGAATGGAAATATCATGTTTTCAATTTCAAGGAAATGGCTTTATTTATAGTATTCTTTATACCATATATTATTATTGCATTTAGCTTTTTTAAAGGATGTATAAAAGATGTAAAAGGCATAGACAAGTTAAAGTATTTTGCTATTGCACTTGGCTCTGCAACATTGTTACCAGACTTTATAGTAAAAATAGATTACGCAAGATGGATATTCGCAGGATTGTTTTATTACTTCATGATTATAATGTATTTTGTTGCATTAAAAGATGAAGTGATTATAAAAAATATAAATGTTTCTTGGGAGAAGCTAAAAAGAAATAAGGTTTTGGCAATTGTATTACTTGCGTATCCAATGTTATTTATGCCACTTGGAGACTGGAAGATTTCGCCCGTTACAACAGAAATACTGAGGTTATTAGGACAAGGGAAAGAGGTTTTATAAGATAAAAAATGAAAAAGCTTTTTTTGAAATGTTTTTATAATAATAAAATATTGTTTTTGGGAATGGTTGCTGTAATTGCTATAGTTACAATTTTTCCATATTTCAGGTCGGGAATATATGGGTTTAGAACAGATTTGATATATCATTTACTTCGAATAGAAGGATTAAAAGAGTCGTTATTGAATTTGGATTATCCAAGTAGGATTTATTATAATATTTTTAATGGATATGGATATGGAAGTCCAATGTTTTATCCAGATATATTCTTAATAATACCAGCACTGTTTAGAATTGTGGGCTTATCAGTAACTCTTTCTTTTAAGTTGTTTGCGCTTATTATAACTATTGTAGCATCTATAACTACTTTTTATTCAATGAAAATAATAATTGGAGATTATAAGCTATCAATATGTGCGACAATGCTGATTATGTTAAGTCAGTTTTATTTGACGGATCTCATGAATCGCGTTGGTTTGAGTGAGTATCTTGCATATGTTTTTATTCCGCTACTTTTTGCAGGTGTTTTTGATTTTTTTGCTAAAAGTGGAAAAAAAGTATATTTGATAGGAATTGCATTAGTCGGATTACTGTTATCGCATACTATAATGTTCTTTTTGGGAGTGTTAATAACAGTAGTATTTATGATAGTAGGATTGGTAGTTGAACTCGTTAAGAAAAAGTATAATGGAGTAAAATGGCTGAACCTGATTATAGTAGGTGTTGTTTCGATTTTGATTTCCTCCTACTATTGGATGCCTCTTTTAGAACAGGTTTTTAATTCTAATCTACACTATACAGAGCCTTGGGCGCATATTGGTGAATATACTCAGCCTTTATACACATTTTTCTTGGTTACAGGACACTTTAATTATATAGCGTATGTTGGAATTGGAATACCAGTATTACTTTTGATTGTTGTAAGGTTATTTATAAAAAAGACGGAAAACGTATGGAATGATGTTTTTTTGTTGGGAGGAATAGCATTAATCTTATGCACGACAAGAATTATTCCGTGGGGTATTTTAGAAAAAACAATATTAAATTCGATTCAGTTTACATATAGATTTTATCCATACGCATTATGTATGTTGTCAATAGGTGTAATCTTGTCATTGAAGCAGTTATTGACAGATATTGATTCAAGAAAAATATATAATCGTGTATTTGTAGTGGTTTCTGCAATGGCTGTTGTTTTCGGAGTATGGCAGAATTATTCGATATTATCTAGGGAAACAAATACGAATCTAGAATATGCAATTGAAGAAGAAAACAATTTGGTGGGAGAAGGAAAAGAGTGGTTGCCACTTAATTCGAAAAATCCGGAAGAATATAAAAAGGATGATCCTGTAAAATTTGATGATAATAACGTAACAACCAACAAAGAAGGAAATAGAGTGGAGTTTGAAGCAAATCAGAAAGGTGAGTACGAAGTGCCATTTGTGTACTATAAAGGCTATTATGCATATAAGACTCTTTCTGATTATTCAAATGAAGAATTGACTGTTGAAGAATCAAAAAATGGTTTAGTAAAAGTTGTTAATGATAGTAATGACGGAAAGGTAGTTGTATATTATAAAGGAACTATTATACAGAAAGTATCATTAGTTATTTCTATTGTGACAATAGTTGTTGTATGTATATTTTTATTTTGGAAGAAGAGAAAGAATAAAAATGGAGAAAAAGATGAAAATATCACAAATAGATAAGAAAAGGTGGATACAGTTAATAGAAATAATATCTTTTATTGCTGTTTTAATATGTATTGCCTGCAGTGTATATGTAAATATTACTGGAAGAACATTGTGGTTAGATGAGGCAATGTTAGCGGTTTCTATTAATACAAGATCTGTTCTAGAAATATTACAACCACCTTTAGCATGGAATCAAAGTGCACCTGTCGGATACGTCTTATGTGTGAAGTTAATAACATTATTGTTTGGAAATAGTGAGTTTGTCCTAAGACTATTTTCTGTTCTTTCTTATATAGGTGTAATAGCATGTTTTTATTATCTAATAAAAAATGTTGCAAAAGCAAAGTTACCTTTATTATCAACAGCTGCTTTTGCTAACATTGCATATTTGATAGAATATTCGGATATGCTCAAACCATACATATGTGATGGTTTATTTGTAATGCTTGTTATTGTTGTGTTTCATTTATATGTTGAAGGGCATATTAAGCTTTGGTTGGCGTGTTTGATGCTTGCTGTTATGATTTGGTTTTCCAATCCAGTCGCTTTTTTCGCCGGTGGAGCAGCTTTATATTTAGTTTTGGAATCTCTAATCCAGAAAAAGTTTAAAGAATGCTATAAAGGCATAGCAATAGGCTTAAGTAGCGTAATTAGTTTTGGCATAATGTATTTAGTATGGTTAAAGCCTACAATTAATAATACAAATTTAAGCGATTTTTGGTTAGATTATAAATTTCCAATTATTACAAGTATTGGTAAACTCAAAGAGGCAATGCATTTGACAAAATTTGCGCTGCAAGGATTGGGAGATTTATGGCTAACATACCTTGTTTTAGCAACGATTATTGTAATAGCAAACTTATTTATTATTAAATCAAAAGAAGTATACGTTATTACATTAGGAGTAATAATCACATTGATGGCCTCTGTTGCAGGTTTTTTTCCTATGTCAGATCGTCTGTTTGTATTTATGGATTGCATACTTGCTTTTTTGGCAGCGTATATGATTTTTTGGTTAGTAGAAAGAGTTGTTGTAGATAAATACAAAATATTTGTTTTGGTAGTTGTTTTTGCTATATTGTTGTATTTTGGTGGTGGAATTCAAAAATACCATTCTGGAAAAGCGTATAGAGAAGGAGAAGAAGCTAATGAGGCAATAGAGTATTTAGAAAAAAATATTAAGGCAGATGATAATTTATATGTATACTATGCGGCAATTCCAGTATTTGAATATAAAGAAGGGTATGATAATCCGTCAATAGGGGATTGTAAAAATGTATATCTTGGAACAGCAATGCTTTATGATAAGCAAGCGCTAGATGATGTGAGATATGTGTCAAATTCTAATGGTATATATGTATTATATACGCATGTTGTTGATTATGAGTCTAGAGAAGATATGACAACGGTATTAAATGCATCTGGAAGTTATGAAAAAATTGTTGATGAGTATTTGTATTATTACAGTTGTGACATGAGTAAGAGCAAAGGTGATTTTGCTATAGATTTAATATCATCAGAAACAAATGCGCAGGATGAAGGTGTTATAAAGGTAAGAATTACTAATAATGGTGTGACACATCTTAATAATGGGGAAGAAGTGATTCTACTGCATCCAGAGGATTATGATGAGAATTATAAAGGAAAAGAAGCTATAGAATTGGGAGATATTCTACCAGGAGAATCAAAAGAATATGAGATTAAAATTAATTGGAATGGAAAAGACTCAAGAAAGCTTCAGATATATAATTTAGGAAAGTATTCATTTGAAAAAATTGGTGTTAATTCTATTGAAGTAGGAAGATAAAAAATGTTATTTAATTCGGTACCTTTTTTAATATTTTTTCCCATAGTTGTTGTAATATACTTTATCTTGCCTGATAAGATAAAGAATATTTATTTGTTAATTGCAAGCTATTTTTTCTATATGTGTTGGAATGCAAAGTATGGGTTACTTATCGCTTTTTCCACGATAGTAACCTACGCTGTGGGATTATTAATAGAAAAAGCAGAAAAGAAAAGAAAAAAACAGTTAGTGCTAATATTGGGAATTATTGTTAATATTAGTATCTTGTTCTTTTTTAAGTATTTTGAGTGGTTTATTGATAATATTAATCAAATAACCGGAGGAAATTTTCAACTTCCCTTTAGTATAGTGCTACCTGTTGGAATATCGTTTTATACTTTTCAAGCATTGGGATACGTAATAGATGTTTATAGAGGAAATGTAAAAGCTGAAAAGAATATTGTTACGTATGCCTTGTTTGTTTCTTTCTTTCCACAATTAGTGGCGGGACCAATAGAAAGATCTGGACATTTATTGGAGCAGTTAAAGAAGAATAAGAAGTTTAATCCTGAAAATGTCGTTATTGGTTTAAGAATAATGCTTTTGGGCTATATAGAAAAAGTTGTTATAGCGGATAATATATCAATAGTTGTTGACACAGTATATGATAATTTAAGTAACTATAGCGGAAGTGTAATACTTGTAACGTCTGTGTTATTTGCCATTCAGATTTATTGTGATTTTGGTGGATATAGTCATATTGCAATAGGTGCAGCAAGGGTGCTAAATGTAAAACTAATGGATAATTTTAGACAGCCTTACTTTTCGGTTAGAATTAAGGATTTTTGGAATAGATGGCATATTAGTTTAAGCTCCTGGCTCAGAGATTATGTATATATTTCTTTAGGCGGAAATAGATGCTCAAAATTAAGAAAGCACTTTAATATAATGGTCACGTTTCTTGTAAGTGGATTATGGCATGGAGCAAGTTGGCATTATGTTTTGTGGGGCGGAATTAACGGCTTATATCAAATTATTGGTGATTACACAAGAGTGGGAATTAATCGCATAGAAAAAATCATGAAAATAAGCAAAGAAAACATAGTATGGAGATTAGCGCAGATTTGTGTGACATTTGTACTAGTAATCTTTGCTTGGATTATGTTCAGATCAAATAGTTTAACTGATGCTGCATATGCGTATAGCAAAATATTCACAGATTTTAATATTATGAGTGTTTTTGATTTGTCAGGTTGGAAGCCAAAGGATTATTCTAAAGCACAAGGGATTCTTGCCATTGTAGGTGTGGTTATTTTGCTTGTTGTAGATGTATTAAAAGAAAAAGGGAAAAAATTGCAAATCCTTATTGAGAATATGAGGATAGTTCCAAGATGGATAATATATTATGCAGGAGTATTGTTGATAATTGTAGCGGAATTTCAAGTGTATGGAAAGAGCGCTGCAGCATTTATATATTTTCAGTTTTAGAAGGAGATAGTTTTGCAAGATAAAAAAGAAATAAAATATGGCGCTATAATGCTTGTTGTCTTTTATTTCATATGCTTTTTGAGATATTATGATGGAGGTATTAATCTACAAGCAACTACGGTATTTGCCTTTTCATATAAATATGGATTTGTGTCACGAGGTTTTATGGGAACGGTCTTGCTAGTTCTTAATAAAATACTACCTTTTGAGCTACTTAATTATGATGGAATACTTGCGCTATCGATGATCGCGACAATAATTTTAGGAGTATTATTGTTTGTATTTTTTTATGCAGTAATAAGAAAAAGTCAAAATAATAATATAAAATATCAACAGTATTTGATGATTTTTTGTAGCGTTTTTTCTTTTACATTCTTTTGGACGGAACAAAACTTTGGTAGATTGGATACATATTTAGCAATTGTAATGCTTTTATCAATGATTTTACTAGTCATTGAAAAATGTGAGTGGCTGATAATACTGCTAAGTATAATTGGTGTGTTAATTCATCAAGGATATGTATTTATGAATGTGGGTATTGTACTAGCATTTTTGTTGTATAAAGCGGTGTTCAAAGAGAAAAAAAGGTATTATCTGTTATTATTTTTTTGCACATTAATATCTGTCTCTATTTTGTTTTTGTATTTTGAATTTTTTAGTCATATTAATGGAAACGTTTATTATGATGAAATAGTCTCTTTTGCAAAAAGTCTGTCCTATAATGGAAATAGTTATTATGAAGCATTAGTAAATCACGAGTTGTTAGGTCAAGGAGTATTTGAAGAAGAATGGCCATATCATATTGTTAACTACATCGAAAGTGTTCAATTTGTGATACTTTGGATACCATATATTATTTTGGGATTTAAATTCATAAAAAAATGTTATAACCATATAGGTGAAAAAAAAGACAGATTAGTATATCTAATTGTATTTTTAGGAGCATTTACAGTTATTCCCGAAATGATATTAAAGGTTGATTATGGAAGGTACATATACGAAATTGTTTTTTATTATATAGCAATGATAATGATGTTAATAGTTGTGAATGATAGAGTGGTAATAACTTCTATTAGTGATATTAAGAAGGAAGTGGGTGGAAAGGCGTTAGGTATTCTTGTTGCATACTCTATGATTTTTATGCCGTTTTTGGATGTTTTGATTTCTAGAGCTAGTAGAAACATGTTATTTTGGATGGGATTGTCACAGTAGGAGAATGTATGAAAGCAGCGAATAAAGATAACAATATAAATTTTTTCTTGTTTTTAGTGCTTACAGTATTAGCATTATTTTTTACTTATTTTGATGCGATAGTAAATAAAATAGATTCAACTATGTTCGCCTTTTCTTATAAGTATGGGTTTATTTCAAGGGGCTTCGTTGGAACAGTTTTTCGAGGAATAAATAATCTTTTGCCCTTTGATATTATGAATTATAAAGGTGTGTTCGTCTTTTGCTTAATATCAACGTTTATATATATAGTTTTGATCTTTTTGTTCTACATATTAGTATTAAAAAAGAGTGATATAAAAGTAAAAAAATCATTAAAGTATATGATGTTTTTCTTTTTGTTGTTTGCCATACCTATTTTTGCTGGAGAAGAAAACTTTGGTCGCTTAGATATCTATATGATTATGTGTTCAATCACTGCCGTTATGCTAATATTATGTGAAAAGATTGAATGGATTATTATACCTATTCTTGCCATAGCAGTTATGGTTCATCAAGGGTATGTTTTTATGTTTGCAAACGTTGTTTTAGTTTTGCTTATGTATAAAGCTTTAATGGGAGAAAAGAAAGATACGAAAAAACACCTCTTTTTATTTGTGTTAACTTTTATTATTATAAGTGGTCTTTTCCTATATATGGAATTGTTTTCACACTCCACAGGAAAGGACGTATATGAGGAGGTCGTAAATCTTGCGCAATCTATGAGTCGTGATGGTTATTCGATTCATGAAGATGTTATAGATAAAGAAATATTGGGTATAGATATTTCGGCGAATGAAACGGCGTTTCATATAAAAAACATCTTTGAATTCGGAGTATTTGTTGTAATGATGTTGCCGTATATTATTATTGTGGCAAAATTTTTTAGTAGATTAATAAAGAATGCAAATGATAAAAAACAACGATGGGTTTACATTATAGTACTTATTGGTTCTGGAACAATTCTTCCAGATATGCTTTTTAAAATTGACTATGGAAGATGGATGTTTTCAGTTATTTTTTATTATGCTATTACGATTATGTCATTGCTGGCATTAAGAGATAAGAACGTTGAAGAACAATTGGTAACGGGAATGAGCAATATAAAGAAAAAAGGACCGATATCATTACTACTTTTAATATATCCTATAATTTTTCAGCCTTTTTTGGCTATATATATAAGTGATATAACATCTAGAATAGCTGATGTGATTATGAAAACATGTCATGTTTGGTAAATGGGAGAATATATGAAAAAGTTGTTATTAAGGATAGGATTATTCCTTGTAATTCTTGTAATAATAATCGTTGGAATTTTAACCCTGTGTGTTATGTTTCCGTCTGTAGATAACTTAATCGGTACAGTTACATGCAGTGAGGGTTTTGATGGTTACGAAGAAAAAACAAAAACAGAGGCAATAGAAAAAACGCAAAATAAAAACGATGGATATACAAAACTATTTGTTGACGATAGTGTGTGTGCGTCAATGTTTGGTAGACTTCAAGACAAAAATAGTGTTTATCTATTTGCTGGAACAAATAGAGCATTTCTTGTTGCAGGTCAGTATGTGCAAATAAGAGAATTCTTAAAAACACATGATAATGTATCGGAAGTATATATGTTTTTAAGCAAAGGAACATGGGAATCTACAATAGATGTTCAATATGGATATCAATGTTTTGCGGTTCCGATTATATCAACAAATACATTCGATGATTTGGAGAATAACACAAAGCAAGAAATGAAGGACACATATAGTGGAACACTAATCCAACCATGGTTTGTGTATATATACAATAAATCTTGTGTAATAAGAAAGCTCACACTGAATCTTCTTAATACATATCATGAAAAAGTTTTAAAAGAAGATATGTCTGTAAATTATGTACATGAGGAAAATAAGGTTTCAGATGTTAATCAACAGTATTTAGATTTAATAATAAATATGTGTGAAAATAATAATATTGCGTTACATATTTTACATGATCCTATTGCAGATACACCGGATAATAGAGATGACTATGATAATGAAATAAAAATGATTAATGAAATCTCAAATGATAAAAATAAAAAATATCTTGATGAGTATTTGAATAGTGTTTTATTCTATCCAGAAGATCTTTTTATTGATGGAGTACACTTTAAGGGTGATGATGCATTAAATAATCAGATTATTCATGACATACAAGGCAAAACAAATTTGTTATATGACGTGGTGGTAACGGAGAACAATTAATGAAAAAGAAAAAAAATAAAATCATTTGTGTTGTAGGCTTTATAGCTCTTTCAATAGTTATTTTTGGTGTGGTTGCTGTTATAACGACATATAATGAGCCAATTAATCAAGTTGTAGCGAAAGTAACCTTAAGCGAAGAATACACCGCAGAGGAAGGACAAGCACGCGTAGAATCAATTAAGAGAATTCAAGATACGTCAAAGGATTATAGTGTTATTGTAGTAGGTGATAGTGTTTGTCAATATTTGTTCGAATCAGTAGAGGAAGACAATCCAAGTTATTTATTTGTTGGTTCGAGTAGACCATTTACTATTGCAGGACAATATGTTCAAATTAAAGAATTCATAGATTATCATCCAAATGCGAGAGAAGTATATATGGTAGAAGGAATATCAACTTGGGAATCTATATTAGATACTCAAGGAGGATATCAACAACTAATGGTTCCGTTGATTGAGACAGAAACGATCAATGATTTAGATGAGGAAACCATTGATTATGCCAAGCATAATTATAGTAGCTTATATATGACATATCCCTTTGCAAAGATGGTTAATCATTCAAATGTTTGTAGAAAGTTAATCCTTAATTCAATAATGTTTTATCATCAAGACATACGCGGTGAAGACACATCTGCATTATTTGAATCTACGCCTGGAGAAATATCACCTCTTAATCAGCATTATTTGAAGAAGATAATTCAACTTTGTGAGGGAAATAATATCACGCTTCATATAATACATGATCCAGTATCGAACACTGAACAATCTAAAGAGGATGTTTCAAAGGAAAGAGAAATGTTTGATAATGCAGGGTATTCAGATAGTAAGTATGCTGATGAATATATTAATAGTGTGCTATATTATCCAGAGGAATATTTTGTGGATGGCACGCATATTGTTAGAGAGCGCGAATTAGAAAATACAATTGTTCAACAGATGAAAGACAAGACGCGCACAATGAATGATTTGGTTATTAAGTAGGAATTTGTTATGGATATAATATCGTTAAGATTTTTAATCTTGGTTATAATTTCGTTGATTGCCTTTTATATTACGCCATTACGAGTTAGAAGGTATATAATAGTTATTTTCAACTTCGCGTTTTTGTTTTTGGCAAATGATTTATACCAGGTAATAGGAATAGTATTATGTATGGTTATTACATATATATCTGCAATTATAGTTGAAAAGAAGGGTTCGTTGCCCTTAAAGAAAACGATTGTTGTTCTTTCAGTTGTAATTATAGCGGGTATGATGGTTCTTCTTAAAGACAGTAAGTTTTTTGGACTAAGCATAGATTGGGTAGCACCTCTTGGCATTTCGTATTATACGTTATCATGTATAGGCTATATTCTTGATGTTTATTGGGGAGTGGATAAAGCGGAAAAAAACCCTTTAAGGTTTTTTATGTTTGCTGGATATTATCCTATAATGACATCTGGACCAATCATTTCATATAAAGATAGAGATAATATTTTTTCGTTTGATAAAAGATTTGAATATGAGAAGTTTTGCTTTGGAGCGCAACGCGTCCTCTGGGGGCTTTTTAAGAAAATGGTAATCGCCGCAAGGGTGGCAACATGGGTAGATGCTATATATGGGGATTATCATAAATACGCTGGAATATATATTTGGATTGCCGTAATTCTTTTTGTTATTCAATTATATGCGGACTTTTCTGGTTGTATTGATATAGTCCTTGGAATTTCAGAGATGTTTGGGTTTAAGTTACCAGAAAACTTCAACTTGCCATTCTTGGCAAAAAATCTGTCCGTGTTTTGGAGAAAATGGCATATTACACTTGGAGAGTGGCTTCGCTCATACATTTTTTATCCAATATTAAAATCTAGACCATTTCAAAAGATTGGAAAAACCACAAAGAAACGATTTGGAAAGCGGCTAGGGAAAAAGATTCCTGTATGGTTAAGCCTTGTCATCACATGGTTTTTAATTGGATTTTGGCATGGAGGCGCTTGGAACTATATTTTTGGCGTAGGGCTTTTTATGGCAGCTATAATAATTCTCGGAGAAATGCTAGAACCTTTGTGGAAGTATATTATAAAGGTTTTACATATTAACACAGATACAAAAGCCTTTAAGGCATTTCAGATTATTAGAACATGGATATTTTTCACATTTGGACTATCTTTCTTCAGATCATATAATGGTTTGAGAGAAGGATTTGATATTTGGAAAGAAGCTTTTTCGACGTGGAATATAAATGTTTTGTGGAATGGAGACCTTTTAGAGTTAGGCTTAGATTTGGGAAATATAATAGTGATGTTTTTCTCAATTCTAGT
>AUXO015896862.1_pt1 | contig 13122 bp, 21 predicted proteins | sample 768731 | NCBI WGS metagenome assembly AUXO01 (sample SAMN02715735, study PRJNA202380) | gut metagenome | biome: sheep rumen | host: Ovis aries | place: New Zealand: Palmerston North
TTTAATGGATTATTTACTTTAGAAGCTAAATTTTATTCTAAAGATGAGAATGAAGGCATTAATTATACAAATGTATTATATATGCCTAAAGTTAGGGTTGTAAGTAATATTAATTTACGACTGGGAGAAAGGGCAGATCCAACTGTTTCTACTTTTAATATAATAGGGCTGCCAGAAACTGTTGGAGATAAAAAGAATTTGATTATGGAAATTACTCGTTTAGGAAAACCTGAAGAGGAATTTTAAGAGCCACTTTCTTCGGAAGGTGGCTCTTTATTTTTTATGCGAGAAAAGGAGATGAATACGAATGGCTGCGAACAATACTTTAGAGATATAGGTATCATTAGGTTTATAGGGAGCTTAGAATTAGATTCAATAGTTGAGGTAGATTCTTTAGGATGCAGTTTCGCCTAATACTGCTTCTATGAAAAATATTACTAAAGAATTAGATGCTGCTTTACGCCAAGTGAACAAATTGCGTTCAGAAATGGCTACTTCATTCTCTACTAGTGCAGGAGCGAAAAAATTTCTATAGGATTATGATAAAGTATTTGATCATATTGGAATGATTGTAAGTTCCTTTTCTACTTTAAATTTAAATGATTTAAAATTACCTAATAATATACAAGGGTAGTTTTCTCAGTTAACTAAAGATTTGAAAGGACTTGAGCGAGAGATTGATAGGATTGAATCTGGAAAAATAGGCAAAGTATTTGATGATGTAAATAATGCTGATTTTGGAAAAGTAAGGTAGGCGGCGAAAGAATTAAATATTGATTTATCTAAGACTACTTTTACAGAATTTTCTGATAATTTAACTACTGAAATTGAAAAAGCAAATAAAGAAATTGCAGATTTACAATAGAATTTAAAAAATTTATAGAATTTTATTAATAATCCATAGATTAATAAAGATTCTATTATGAATACAATTGTGAGTTCTAGTGAATATGCTCAAATAGCTAATAGAACATTAACTAAGGCTGGCGCGGATAATTTACGTACTTAGCTAGCGGATGTTTATAAAGGATATTTGGGTGATGACGCATTAAAACAATTAAATTTAAATTTATAGATTAAGTAGGGCGCGAGTACAAATAAATTATTTGATACATAGCGTGAAAGTATTGATAAATCAACTTAGGTTTTAATAGATTTTGCCAATGCTAGAAAAGCAGATGTTTCTAAAGCTATTTAGGATTTAACTGATATTAAAAAGATGTAGAAAAATCCTGATGGTAGTAGAACAAATTGGCAGAATCGTTTACCATTAATTGATAAAATTAAAGAGCAGTATAAAGATTTAATCAATTTTTCTTCTCAAGATGATTTTGTCAATACTAAAACAGGTAAAGGAATATAGGGATATATTGATTAGTTAATTAAAGAATTACAAACATATTCTTCGACTGTTGATGTTAGTGCGATTAAAACTGAATTATAGTCTAAAATAGAAACAGTAATTAATGATGCTTTAAATGTTTCTGGCGCTACTGTAGATAGAATTTCTAATATAAATGATTTTAAAAGTAGTATAACTTCTGTAATTTAGTCAGTTTTTAATCGTTCATTTAATATTGATTGGAGTACTATTAAAAATGGTATTAGTGTTGAAAGCGCTATTAATCAAATTATTGCTTAGATTTAGAGTTAGATTAGTAATACAGAAATAAAGGATTTAGATAGTGCGATCTAGCAATTATAGGCAACTACAAGCAATTATGGCGCAGCGCAGGGTGTTGTGACTGCTACTGCCGCGGCTGATACCGCGGCTTTAACTAGTAAAAAAGATGCAGCATAGGCTTTATCACAATAGATTTAGGATTTATTACAAGCAACTTTAGCTTTACTTAATGGTGGTTTAGCTAACGGCATGCAATAGGATAAAGATAAGATTGATTAGGCACGTAGGGCTTTAGAAAATTATGTATCTACTACTGCTAAATATGAAAAAGCCTCTAAATCATTAACCAATGTATCATCCGCTGTTGCTCGTTGGATGGGTTTTTATCAAGTTTTAAATTTAACTAAAAAAGCAATTTAGGACATGAAAACTCATGTTCAAGAACTTGATAAAGTAATGACTCAAATTGCTGTTGTTACTAATATGTCTCAAAATGATTTATGGGGACAAATTAGTACTTACAGTGAAATTGCTCGTCAATATGGTGTAGCAATTAAGGGCGTTTATGAAGTTTCATAGATTTATTATCAGCAAGGCTTAAATAAAGGCGATGTAATGAATCTTACAACTGAAACTTTAAAGATGGCACGTATTGCTGGAATTGATTATGCGACTGCAGCAGACTATATGACTACTGCTGTGCGTGGTTTTAAATTAGAAATGAGCGAAGCCGCTCATGTAACCGATGTATTTAGTAATTTAGCTGCGCATACGGCATCCGATACTGAAGAATTAGCTACTGCTATTAGTAAAACTGCTTCGTCTGCTGAAGCTGTTGGTGCAAGTTTTGAAGCAACTTCTGCAATGATTGCTACTATGGTGTCAGTTACTCGTGAATCTGCAACAAATATTGGTACTGCTTTAAAATCTGTTATTAGTCGTTATGGTGAAATGACATCGGATCCTTCTAAAATGGTTGACTCTGAAGGGGAAGAAATGAGTCTGAACAGAGTTGATAAAGCTTTATAGACTATTGGTATTAGTATTCATGATGTTAATGGGCAATTTAGGGATTTTGATGATGTCATTTTAGAATTAGGCGATAAATGGGATTCTATTGATAAAAATGCTCAACGTTATATTGCAACTATTATGGCTGGTAATAGACAATAGTCTCGTTTCTTAGCTTTGGTTGGTAATGTTGAAGAGTATAGAAGAGCATTAGAATTAGCTAATAATTCTGAAGATGTTGGCGAATTATAGACATTAAAAACTTTGGATTCTATAGATGCTAAGATAGAGCGTATGAAAGTAACAGTCCAAGAGTTCTATACTAGCTCTGGAATTTAGGATTTATATAAAGGAATATTAGACACTATTACTAATGTTATTGATGGTGCGAATAATTTACCTAAAGCTTTAGGTAATATACCAATATGGGCCATGGCATTAGGAGTATAGATTATTTCTACTATTAAGAATATTGCATAGTTAGCTATTGTATTATTACAAAATAGCTTAGATTAGATGAAGACTGATGTATCTACTAGTTTATCTTCTTTAAATTCTGAAGCATAGCGTTAGGGACAAATTTTTGGTAGAACTTGGGCGCAAGCTGCTAGTGCAGAGATGAATTAGATTATGGCCTAGGGTGGAACAAAGCTGCAAGCACTTTTTGGTTCTAATAAAACGCGTACAGCACTAACCTTCGTTTCTACTGCGTTCTCTGCTGCAGGAGCATTAGCAAATGTAAAAGCAACTTCTGATTATGGAGCCAGTACTAGCGTTGCTCAAGACCAATCAGCAGGACTATGGGCTGGAGTCGGAGGTACAATTGCTAATGCTATTTCAGGCGGTATTTAGGGAGGCCTAATGAGTGGCGGCAATCCTATAGCTATAGGAGTCGGAGCTGTAGCAAGTGCATTACCCTCTTTAATTTCTGGTATTAATATGTTTAATGTAAGTCTAAGCCGTCGTTTAGAATTAGCCGAGAAAGCAGAAACTAAGGCTCAACAAGAAGCTACATTAGATCGAGGTAAGGTAGATGATTTACAATAGGCTTATGATAAATTAAATGAGTTATCTTCTAAATAGTATGAATCTGCTGAAGCATTAACTGAATATCATGAATATATGAATTAGTTGGCTGATTCATATCCAGCATTGATATCTGCTATGGAAATTAACGGTGATTAGATTATAACCTTAGAATCATTAGAATTGGCTCTAGCTGACGCGCGTGCAGAAGCTGCTTCATCTACTGTTGAAGCGTTAAATAAAGAAAAAGAGCGTATTCTAATTGAAAAAGATGCTTGGAAAGAGTTATAGGCTGCTGACAATATTCAGTTAACTGAAGATGTTATTTCTAATTTATCTCCTGATGAAATTTTTGATAGAATATATGCTAATTTTGATTTATATGTTAAAGATAGTGAAGGATATAAGAATAGAGAACAAATTATTCCAAGTGAAAGTTATAGTGGTATTGAGCAAGGACGAACTGTTTATGAATCATTAATAATGGCATATAATAGAGCAGTGCAATTTTTAGGATATGAAGGAGAACAAATCGGTGATTTAATTAATATAGATGACTGGGATGTTGAGGAAAAAACTAAATAGCTATATGAAGAGCATTAGGAAGAAATCAATGCAGTTTTAAATGACTGGATTTTAAATAATGCAACTAACACAGATATTGCACTTACCAATTATTCTAATTTATTAAAAAAAGCAGTTGAGAATAATAAAGATTTAAATTATGAATAGCTTACTGGAATCACTAATATTAATGCAGATAATTTAGATAAAACTTTAGCTAATTTAAGTACGAGCGATTTAGTACAAGCAATTTAGCACACTCGTGAATTTATTAATAATGGATTGTTAAAAACAGAACATGATATTGAAGTTATTACAGATTCTGTTACTTCTGCTTCAGCTTTATCATTAACAGAAAATTAGCTTTTAATTAATTCTAAATCTACTTCTGGAATTGATTTAAATCAATATAGATAGTTTATTAGTTCAATGATATCTAGGTATAAAAAAAATGTAGATTGGACTGAAACGGGAAATACAACATTAGGAACCACTCTCTATAATGAACTTGTTACTTATATTGATCAAAATTAGTGGTTAGCGGATGAATTAATTACTGGTTTAAATTATTCATAGATTAGTAGTATTGAAAAATTAAATGAATTTTTAACTAGTCATAATTTTGATACAGAGCATGGTATAAATGCTAATATTATTACTTCAATACAAAAAGATTATTAGTCTAATTTATAGCTAGTTCGTACTAATTTATATAATGCAATTAAAACTTATGTTGGTAGTTTAAATACTGGTGGATTGGACACAGAATTATGGCGACTATTTGATATGAGTAATACCGAAGATAACATAACTGCAGAAGTTGCTACTATTTTGCAATCTTCATTACCACAATACAAGCAATTAATGGATAAAGGTTATACAATTGCTGCCGATAATTATTTAAATGGCTTAACTACTTTATATCAATAGATTGGACAATTAAGTGATGATTAGCAACATGATATATCTCCTATACTTCGTGAATTAGATTTAACTGATGTTGAATCAATTGATACGGCTATTAAGAATTTTGAAGCATTAGGTTTAACTGATATTGTTTCTAAATTAACAGAAATAAGAGAAAGAGTTTATACAAATATCGGATTAACTATCTCTTCAATGATGTCTGAAACTTCTAAAATTGCAGAAGAGGCTGAAAAAGCATTAGGAAATATAGGAAAAGGAATGGATTATTCTGATGCTTTAAAAGCCGCATAGGAAATTATTGCTAAATCTGAAAAGAAAGATAGAACAGCCGATAATTTAATTGAGTGGAATGCTGATTTAAATAAATGGGTTCTTACTTCAGAAGCTCTTGATGAATCATATAGATAGATTACTGAAGCTAATAATGATAGATTAGAAGCAATCAGTAGACAAGCAGAAATTATTTAGGATAGTTCTGTATAGGAAGTAATTAAACAATTAACTGCTGATTCTACTGGAGAAAATATTACTGAACAATTAGGAAAATTAGAAGGATTATCTGAACCTGAAAAAAATGTTTTAAGTTAGACATTACAATAGTTATAGGATTAGTTTAAAAAAGAAAAAGCAGAAAATAAAAATTTAGAATGGAATACTTGGGTTATTGATGCACTAAATCAATATGATCAAAAAGAATTAGAGTTCTTATAGACTTATTTACAAAATTCTCCATTACAATATATTGCTTCAATGGACTTTGATGCTATTGCAGGTGGAACTGCATCAGATACCATATATGAAAGTTTTATTACATATATGAATATTCTTGGCGGCGAAGCCGCGGAAAAAGCAGTTGAAATTTGGGAAGCTTTAAAGGAAGCTAATTTCAAGCCATTAGAAGATGTATTAGGAATTAAGATTAGTGATACTATTAAAAAATAGAGTAGACAGACCAATGCTTAGTAGTATACTACTTTAATTGAAGAATTATTAGATAATAATAATACTACATTAAGTGATGCTTCAGAAGCATTAGCTAGTTAGTTAGGATATAAAAATGTTAAAAAATATCCTATGATGGTTAAATTATTAGTCAAACAATTATAGACTAATATGGAATCATTATTTAAGAATGGAATAATTTCAGCAGAAGATTATAATAAATTTATTAAAGCTTAGGCTGAAGCGAATAATAAAGATGTATTAAAAGCTAAATCTGTAGCTGATATGGCTAGTGATGGAAGTATTACTTTAGATGAATTAGAAACTTATGCTAATACTTATAAAATTGCATTATCTGAATTATATAATGAAGAAACAAATGAATTTAAAGATGAAACTCTTAAAGGTATTTATAAATATAATCCAGAAACTAATTCTCTTGAAGCAGACGCAAATGCAAGTGCTGAATAGATTATAACTGCGCTCGCTGAAGCATTTGGTGTAACATTAGCAGGCTTTACAGATTTTGCGACTGAAACTATTGATAGTCAAATCGCTTAGCGTGCGAAAGATAATAAAGGTAAATAGATAGCTTCTTAGCTATAGAATTTATCTTCTGCAAAAGTTGGAGACGAGATTAATGTTAGCTCATTGACACCTGAAATGCAAGCAGCAATTGGGGCCGTTGATGGTACAATAACTATTAGTAATGAATATTTGCGTGATAATTTATTATTATTACTTAAGACTTATATTGATAGCTATGAAGGCGAAGGAAAAGAAGCTTTATAGGCTGTTTATAGAACCATTAATGATAGTATTATTTCTTCTCGTGGAACTCGCGGTGAAAATTTAGAAAATATTATTTAGTCTTCAATTAATTTAGACGATTATAGGAAGTCACTAGCTACAAAATCTGGATATAATGGACTATTGGATAAAAACATAATAAATGATGAGTAGATTAGACAATATGCAGAAGCTAAGGGCTATGAATATGATGAGTGGTCTAAACAATTAATTGCGACAGAATAGACTTTAGCAGATATTGATGCACAAATTGCCGAAGCAGAAGCTCCAGGTTCTGGTGCGACGGAACAAACTATTCGTGAATTAAAATAGAAACGAGAAGCTCTTGCAACTGAATTAAATAAGAATTATAAAAATGAAGCATTAATTGGAGTTTTAGATTCTTATGAAAACATAAGTGAATAGGCTTTAAACGATTTTAGAGCAGAATTTGGAAATAAGTATGATAAATATATTGGTACGGATGCATTAGGAAATAAGTTTATTAAAGATTTTGAAGGGTTTAAAACAGCCATGGACGATGAATACTCTAAAATCTTTGATGAATATATCTCTACGATCGCAGATTCTTATATTGATAATATTTCTAAAGCCGGTTCATTAGCTGTAAGTGGCACTTCAAGTCAAGTAGAAATATAGGGCTTCTAGAAAGCTTTTGGGTAGTTATTTAATGGTGAAAGCGCGACATTTATATATGATGCATTATTAGATGCTTGGATTCTTGATACTAATGATATGCGTCGTATGATTGAAAGATCAGCCGAAAACTTAACATTCGCTTCTGAAGCTGAGAAGCAAGCTTATATATAGAATTAGATAGATGCTTTGTTTAAAGATAATTTAGATTTTAGTAAGTTCTTATCTGGAACAGCCACTGTAAGAGAATCTAATACTTTAAAAAGTAATTTACAAAAATATTTTATAACCAAAGCTAAAGATTATGGAGTTTACGGCTCAGAATCAACTATCAATGAATGGGCAAAAGAACACACAAAATCTACATTAGAAATTCTATCAAAAGGCGGTTCAGTGGCAGTTGAAGAATTAAAGCGTGTTAAGCCAGAAGCAACTACTGAAGAGCTACAAACCGCATATGAAGCTTAGATTGCTCCTATTCAAGCTGCTGCAGAATTAGTAGATTCATTAGAAGTTGGTTCTTTTGTTGCAACGGAACATATTGAAGCATTAACTAAAGCAGGATTTACAATTGAAAATAATGTTGTAGTTTCTGTTGCCACCTCATTGGCTGAAGCCTATAAAAATTTATATAATTAGATGGCTGAAACTGGAGAAGCAACTATTTCACAATTAAATAATATTGCTGCTTTAGGACTAGATAATAAATATAAAGGAAAACGTAATGGTTTAGAAACTTTAAGTAAGAATACACTTAGTATTGACGAACTAATATAGACTTATACTGATGCTGGCGAAATATTTGGCGTCTATGAAGGAAAAGACAAAAATGGCAAGGATCGGTATAATTATGATGCGGCACTTCAAAAGTTAATAAATGATGAATTAATTGAAATCAATGACTATGGACAAATTCGTATTAAAGATTTTGCTGGATATGCTGCAAGAAGAGGCTGGAATGATGCTTCAGAAGAATATAAAGCGGCTTATAGTGCATGGGTTGATGCTACTATTAGTGATAATGCTTCTCGTGATGTTAATACTCGTATTAAAACACAAATTTCTAATCTGGCTGGAGCGAATGTTGGAGATACCGTTAATATTCATGATTTATCATCTGAAATGAAGGCGGCATTAGGAGTAAGTGCTGAAACTGATACTCTTACTATTCTTTCTGAAGTATAGAGAGACAATTGGATTTTAGCATTAGATGCTTCTAAAGAATAGAATGAAGCTGTAAAGCGTGCTATTATAGAATCATAGCAAGCAGTTAAGAGTAAGAGAAATATTGCTACTAATACTAATGCTATTATCGCTATGAAAGTAAGTTAGCAGGCAGCTTAGGATTTTGCTATTGCAACTGAAAATGAATCTATTAATGCTGAGTAGGTAATGCGTGAACGCGGGTATGTTTTTAACGAATATACTCAAGAATGGGAAGCAACCGCAGCAGTATTAAAGAATTTAAGTGCTGATTTAGCTGCGGCACGTGAAAATGGTACTGCTGAAGATGTAGCCAATCTTGAAGCAGCATATAATAAATTAAAATATGAATTATAGAATTAGAGATATAATGCTATTCAAGATTTAGTTTCTAATTATTAGAATTTATCTGAAGAGTCCATCGCCGCTTTCCAGACTGCATTCGCAAACTGGGGTATTAATATTAGAGACTTTATTAATACTGATGAATGGGGCCATAATAGAGTAGATTTAGCTGGCTTAAATTAGAAATTAGCACAAGTTGGATATGATGTTAATGAATTATTCTAGTAGGAAATTGCCGCGATTGGTGATTCTTATTTATAGAATATTTCTACTGGTGTGTCCTTATTATCTAGTGGTACTAATAATTTAGCAGATTTAGGTTCTTTTGTTGAGAATTATAATTAGATGCTTGGTACAAATTTACAAATTGAAAATGTAAGTTATTATGATGATATTCTTGATGCCTTTACTGTGCGCCCTGAATATATTAGAAAGTATATTGAAGCATAGGCTCAACAGTTAAAGAATATGGGTATTTTGCCCGAAGCTAAAATTGATTAGTGGATTAAAGATAATACTATTAAAGCTGCTTAGAATAATATTGATATTGGTAGTTTCTTATCTGGTGATAGGACTCAAAATGATGTTAATAAATTAGGCAGAGCTTTAGAAACATATTATGCTACAGTTAATAGAGATATAAATAGCGCTACTAAAGATGCTTCATATGCTATTAAAGCTCTATAGGCAGGTGGAGAAAGGGCTGTTAATAAAGCTCGTGAGATTAAACCTGATTTAACTGAATCTGAATTAGCTGAAATTTATTCTAGTGCTATTAATCGTTGGAATGATGCTTTAGGTGAAGTTGAAGGAATTATTTAGGGGCAAGTCATTACTGGCGAGTTGCGTTAGGTATTAAGCTAGTTAGAAATGGTAGATGCCAACGGCGTTGTAAATAAAACCTTTAATGCTGTAGAAGTATATTCTGCTATTTATGAGCAGATGAGTAATACTGCTGGAGCAACTGTATCTGATTTAAATAATGCTTACGCTAAATTATTGACTGCAAATGATTAGAAACGCATGGATGCTCAAGAAGCATTAGAAAATGCAGCAGATATGTCATTTGATACTTTAGCTTAGCTATATAGTAATTATGGTCAAAATATAGCTACAATTTTGCCAGATTTAGTTGAGAGTGGTACTGTTGGATTAACAGGTTTTGGCGGCATTCGTATTTTTGATATTGATGCCTTCTTAGGTACATTAGGTTTAGATGCGAGTTCTCCTGAATATTATGAGCTTCGTAATGAATATGCCGATGCAATGACTGAATTCTATAATAATACTAATAATATTATAGATAGTGTTGCTGAATAGATTTAGGAATTAGCTGAAATTAAGCCAGGTAAAGCTATTAATTTATCATATCTAGAAAGTGTATTGCCAGAAGGAAAGCTTAAGGAAGTAATTGGCTCTTATGGTGAATAGATTTAGAATGGTATTTATGTTTTTAATGAAACTGTAGATATTCCTAAATTAATTCAAGCTACTGCAGAAGCTGCGGCGAAAGCTGGAAAACTTATTCCAGAATAGATGGCAGAATTAGCAGATACAATTTCTGATATGTTAGCTGATATAGCTTCATTAATTAGTGGCGGTATTAGTGGTAGTTTAAGTAATGTGGATGCTTAGAAATTATCTTCATGGGCTGACTAGTATGGGATTCATTAGTTAGATTTTACAACTACAGCAGATGGTTTAAAATTATCTACTAATTCTGCAAAAGAATTATATTAGGTAATTAAAAATATTGATGATATTCAAGGTAGTATTGTATTTGATGCTTTAAAAGAATCATTAATTGAAACCCAGGATGAATTTAAATCAATTAGTAGTACAACTTCATATATTGTAAGTCTTGAAAAAGAACTATCACAATTACGCGATCAAGAAGAAACTCCTGATAATTAGAAGCGTATTACGGCATTAGAAGAAGAATTAAGTCTTGCTCAAGAAATTAATGCTGCTCGTTCTACAACCGAAGATGATTCCTTTAAATTTATGGATAATAAAATTCCTAGCGGATAGAATAATCCATTAAATTACTGGTCTAATTGGTATGATGCATTTGCAAAAATGAAACAGACTAGTTATAAAGGGAAAGACCGCGGTAAAATGGCCTATGAAGATTTCTATAATATTGTTACAGAAATGGGAAAGATTGCGGAGATTTCAGGTACGGCAGTTAATATTGGTGGAAAGACAGTAGAAAATTCTTAGCAAGCCGCGGATCTAATAACACAAGCGGCTGGTGTGTTAACGAATATGTCTACTGGCGAGATGGGCGTTAAGTTAAGTGCTATCGGTATTGATTTTTCATCTGGCGTAGATAAAATGGCGGCTGGTGTTGATAAAGGTATTGATGCATTAGCTGATGAATAGATTGACATGCTTGATAGTATGATTCAATTACTTGAAACTGTAGTTGCTATGGAAAAACTAGGTGATATTGACATCGATAAAGATAATGTTTTAGATTTAGGAGAAATATTTGATGTTAAATATGACCCAGAGGATTCCGATCGTATTATAGAAATACTTAATACTTATACTGAAAAATTTCAAACTGCTGCACAGAAAATTTTAGATAGTGCTAAAGATAATAAAGATTTAACTAAAGCATTAGATGAAATGAAAGTAACAGTTAATGGCCAAGTTGTTACTATGCGTTAGATGTTTGAAGATGCTGCAGATGGTGTAAAAGATATTGATATTGACGCTGAAGCATATACTGCAATATTAAATTCTTTCTATCAAGCTTATTTATCTGGAGATTATGATTTAGATCATTTATTTGAATCTATTAAATCCGTATTATCTGGTACTGGTTTTGAAGGAGATATTGATATTGGTGATATGCACCTTACCTTTACTGCAGGAACAGTTATTACATGGAGTAAAGATAACAAGGCCATTATAAATGGAAAAGAAACTCAATTTGGTAAAAATGATACTGATAAGATTGTTTCTGCCATGGCGGCTGCGGAATTTGATGAATTATTAAGTAACAATTATACAATTGAAGAATCCGGAGAAGTAACTTATCATGGAGCTATTGATACTACTGTAGAATATAATGTAAAAAGCGGCGTGTATACTGCTCATTTTGAAGATGGCGGTGAAGTTACTGCCGATAGTTAGCCAGCTTTAGTTGCTATGATTAAAGCTTATGAATCATTGACTTAGTAGAATATAACTGGCGATGAAACTGGTACTGATACTGAAATAACTAGGAGCAATGTATCTATTACTATTCCAGGATAGGTTACAACTAATATGGTATTAGAAGTTGTAGATGGAGAATGGAAAGTAGTTGATAAAGGTTCTGAAAATGATGAAGATTTAAAACAAAAATGGAATAATTTTGTTAATGCTTATGAAGTAGAATAGGCATATAATACTACTCTTGATGTTACAGGCCAGGTAAAAGCCAATGCTGAAGTTGCTGCAGATACTCCAGCAGAATAGCAAGTAACGCCTAAAGATGAAGTACAAAATAAAATAGATGAAAATAGAGATTATGCTCGAGCTAATCCGGCTACACAAAATATTAACAATGTTATAAATGAAACATAGACAGCATTATTAGAAAATATTAAAATTGCAAATCGTGGCGTAATCTAGAAAATTAAAACTGAAGTTAGTAATACTTCTTCTAACAATCGTGATGATACAATAGATGAATTTGGTAATGTAACAGGCGCAAAAGGCAATGTAGCTCTCGCTCAAGGTACATTAATGGGTGAACTTGGCCCTGAGCTTTATGTTACTGGTGGCCGCTATTACATAGCTGGACAAAATGGCGCTGAATTTGTTGATTTACCTGATGATGCTATTGTATTTAACCATCTATAGACTCGCAACTTAATGAATAATGGGCATTCTACTCGTGGTAAAGCTTATACTTCAGAAGAACGAGCTTTAGCTTTTGCGACCGGTAATTGGAATGGCGGCGAAGCTATGGCTTCTGCGGCAAGTGCATTAAGTTCTCTAAAACAACTTCGTGCAATGTGGCAATCATTAAAAGATTT
>AUXO016497542.1_pt1 | contig 13119 bp, 10 predicted proteins | sample 768731 | NCBI WGS metagenome assembly AUXO01 (sample SAMN02715735, study PRJNA202380) | gut metagenome | biome: sheep rumen | host: Ovis aries | place: New Zealand: Palmerston North
GTGCATCGGCTTCCATATTGGACGCGACTCAATATTCTTAGCTTCAAGCGCATCCATTACATCATCAGGAGTGACCTTACAGTCCTTATCGATCGTCATACATGTAAGCCAGCAATTGGCATCGCCATCGGGATTAAGGGGATTCAGCCGAATCTGCAGGATATCTGCGAAAGCCTCAGCGTAGGTCGCATATATTTTCTTCTTAAGTGCCTTATGCTCCTCCAAATGCTTAAGCTGACCGCGACCGATACCGGCAACTACATTGGACATCCTGTAGTTATTGCCGATGTTGCTATGCTGATAGTATCTGGCCTTGTCCCTTGCCTGTGTGGATAAGAACACCGCAAGTTTCGTATATTCCTCATTCTGCGACACCATCATGCCGCCGCCCGAGGTCGTGATTATCTTATTACCGTTAAAAGAATATATGCCTATATCACCGTAAGTTCCACACTGCCTGCCTTTATAGGTCGAACTCAAAGCCTCTGCTGCGTCCTCTATAATGGGCGTGCCATGCTCCTTCGCGATCGCCATGATCTCATCGATCTTACCCGGTGTACCGTACAGATGAGCGACCACTATCGCTTTGGGATTCGGATACTTCTCATAAGCCTTCTTAAGCGCCTCAGGATCCATATTCCAGGTGTCACGCTCCGAATCGATGAACACCAGTGTGCCGTTCTCATATGTAACCGGATTACATGTGGCCGAGAATGTAAGGTCCGAAGAAAAAACGATATCTCCTGCCTGAATCTTAAGACACTTCATCGCCATATGCAAAGCTGCCGTGCCCGACGAAAGCGCTGCTGCATGCCCGCAACCCGAATATTCACACATCTCTTTCTCAAACTCATTGACATTCGGCCCAAGTGGCGCAACCCAGTTGGTGTCGAATGCTTCCTGTATGTATTGCTGCTCCTCCCCATGCATCGTGGGTGAGGAAAGATAAATCTTCTTCATCTGCTATCTGTCCTTCTTTCTATCCGTTATGAACGTCTCCGTAATATTATAATCTAAGCTCAGCCGCTTTGCAAACAGCGGAAACTATCGCATCCGCATCGGACATCGGCACGAACAGATGCCTTTTATCCTCTGCAAAATACTCTCTGTTGGCCGGACTGTCGCCAAGTATCATGGTCTTGCCCATCACCTCATATATGAATGCCTTGCCGGGAATCGTCCTCTTAGCCTTATCGATATCCGCATTGAAGTGTCCCGCAAGACAGATGTCAGACACCTCGATAAGTGCAGCCAGGTCCTCCTGCTTAAGCCAGTTTATATGATATATATCCTTGCAAAAACTTATGCTTTTAAGATTCTTTCTCGGTCCGACAAATATACACGTATATCCGCCGACCGCTACTAACTTAGTCATTGCCTCATATACTATGTCTGCCCCCTGAAGCGGAAGCACAGAGCCGAAGTATAGTATTATCTTGGATTCGGATATACTCTCTACGTTATCTGTGAATTCGTCATTGCCATTGGCATATGCACGGGATTTATTATCTGAAGAATCGTGCAGGTTTTCATTAATATGATCATGCAGTATCCTTCCGATAGTCTCCCTTCGATCTATACCTCTGATCTTATATATCTCATTATTTGCTTCGACATATAAAACGTTAAGCAGACCATCATTTACACCAAATTCGTGCGCAAAAAACTCTGCATGTGCTTTAGTATCGCATATCACCTTATCCGCCACAGAAAGAGCCAGTGTGTCTATACGATGCATCCACTTTCCTATCAAAGAGTCAGGCATAAACATACGCCTGTCACAGCACATAGTGTCAAACAGCGACACAAAGAAATCTTCATATATCTTACGTCCCGAACGCTTCATCCTCTTACCAAATAAAGGGATCATGAGTTGCGGTGCAAAGCCCACAAAAATAACATCAAATTGTTTAAATGAGGTGAACAATAGAGTACACCACACCTTGATCAGTCTGACCGGATATAACATGCTTTCTGAGCCTATCACACGAAGATTATTCGTGGCATTCCGTAAAAGCCTGATCTGCTGTGTACTGCGGATATAATCAAGGTTCTTGGTCGTAACATATAAAACCTTCTTATTATTCAATTCATCATAATCGGCTATAACTTCTGTCACCTTTAAACTCCACTCTTACAACTGACATATCTATTGAATCACTTTTTTACATACCCCAAATTGAATTCTACAGATCTACCTGCCAAATGTCTCCTGCATCTTCGTAAGTAGCCACAGTCCTCTCATCCATCCGATCCTTGCGCATATGATCACCGGACGCAGTCTCCACTCTACTTCGCCTAACTTCACTGAGCCAAACGCCTCTTTGTATTCATGAAGATCCAGTACTTCTCTTGCTTCCTGCATCTGATTCTTAATATCTTTCGGATTGTTCGTATTAAACAGACTGAGTTTAAGTGCGATAGCAAATGATTTGATTATCCTTTTATTCAAAGTCTTCTTAAGCTCACTGTCTCCATCCCGCAATCCGTCAATATATTCCTCTATCGCCTTCCAAACCAACCTGTCTTTTTCAATCCTGTCAGGTGTATATGAAGCCGTTATTGATCCGGAATTACGTATATAGTGATATATCTTCTTTTTAGAATATGCTACTGTTTCAGCCGCTCCGAATGCCTGCATATTGAAGAACATATCATCCAGTACTCTGAGTCTCTCATTAAACTTAAGCCCGTTATCCACAAGAAATTGCCTTCTGTATAACTTATCCCACGGCGCTGCGATCGGCGTTGAATACGCCTTGATCCCCTTCGATGTGAATAGCCGTACCCCAGCCCCTGAGATATACGGATACAATACCAGTCTCTGTATAGCATATATCTCTGCTTTATCGGCAAAAATATGATCTTCTGAAAAATGCTCCCATAAGCACTTACCATCACTTACAAAACGACCGCCTTTATTCACTGTCTTCTTATGCTCATATGCATCAAACAATATAACGTCAGATAGCGCGACTCTCTTGGTGTTAGAAGCAATTAAACAGTCATATGATTCAACAGGAAGATCATCCGTGTCATTTGATATCAGCTTCAGGATGGTCTCAACCGCGTTCTCATCCACGTGATCATCCGGATCCACAAACCATATCCATTCACCACATGCAATATCAAGACCTGCATTACGTGCTGCAGCCGGTCCGGCATTTTTCTGATGAATAACTCGTACACATTTATGCTCCGTTGCATACTTATTTAGTATATTCAGAGACCCGTCTTTTGACCCATCATCCACACATATCACTTCGACAGTATTCTCAGGCAATTCCTCTGCCTGCAGAATAATACTGTCCAAGCATCTGACAAGATATGATTCCGCATTATATACCGGAATTATTATAGACAGTATGGTATTGCTCATACGACTCCAATCATCTTTTATTATCTCTGCATAATTAGGTACGTTTGAATTGAATCCTATGTCTCATAAAACCACTCAAATCACCCTCAAACATTAATCAAACAAATCATCCAAAGTAATAACTGACTGAATATTTCCTGAGTACTGATTATCTACCAATCCATAAGTTGTGATCAATGTTGGGAATATCGCATATTTAGACCCTGTCGTCATTTTAAAGATTTCTATCTTATTTCTGATGTCAGAATCAGTTGCCTCCGTAATCGTATATTCCGAGCCGGAATACTTCATCTCACAAAGATTTATTATCTGATCCCTACGTACAATCAGCATATCAATCTGAGCACCTTTTATTCCGTTTTCCTTATCAGCCTTACAATACCAGGAATTAACATCAATCTGAACTCCTGTGATACCCAGTTTCTTTCTTATTTGTTCGATATGTTCAAAGCAAACACGTTCAAATGCCAGTCCCTGCCATGTGTTCACCATCGGAGTGTTAAGCTGATTAGTCCAGAACTTCTCATCTCTGGGAGAATCTTTCATAAACTGATAATAAAACAGCGTGAAATTATCAATCAATTGGTATACAGCATTTTTCTTCTTCATGCCATATGCATAATATTTTCTAATAAAGCCACAGCTTTCCAATTCATCAAGCTTAACGGTTAACTCTCCTGAATTGGCCATTCCGGAATTGATGATTATTTCCTCTCTGGTCATACCCGCCTTTTTAGTTCCCAAAGTTTGAACTATTTTCATGTGAAGATCCGGATTTCTGTATATCGACGCATATAGATACTTAAACTCGTCCTTAAGAGGCGCATTCTTTGCAAATAAGGTATCATCGATGTTCTGTTGAACACTCTTACCTTTTTCTATAAATCTCCAATAATACGGCACTCCGCCAAATACCATATAGTATTGTAATATTTGATTTCTTGTTAAAGCCAATCCTGACTGTTTGACATATTCTTCAGATTCAGCCAGCGAGAACCCGGACAGTGCAATCTGTTCAGTCAGTCTGTTGTATAATCCTCCCTTGTTGTGGATAACCTTAGACATCATCCATGATGTTGCCGAAGCACATACTATCAAAATGATGTCCTTTCTTGCCGATGCCCAGCCGTTCCAAAAATTCTCCAATGCTCTTATCAGATCACTGTTTTTTGTGTCCATCCACGACAATTCATCAATAAATACAACTTTCTTTTTCTCCTTAGAGTTTCTTATCAGGTCTTTAAGGTCTTCAAAGGCTTCCAGCCAATTCTTTCTTCCGGCAGTGTCCTGTCCTCCACTATCTCTGATAGAAGCTTCAAATGCAAATATCTGATCTTTTAAACTACCGTCATAAAGTCCTGAATGTTGAAATGTAAATCTGTAATTAAACGCTTCCCTTATCAGAAAAGTTTTTCCAACCCTTCGTCTTCCATAAACCGCAACAAAATGAGATTTGTCATCATTCACTATTTTCTTAAGCAGTTCAAGTTCTTTTTCTCTTCCTATAATCATCGTTCAACTCCGCTTAATGTGCTTACTTTTTCCACTTTAAGTTAAGTTTAATACAATTTTCTGCGGTATTCAAGCAAAAAATTAATTCAACCACGCTTAATCCTGCAATATCTTCAAGATTAAGCGCAGTTGAATGCTCATATTTCTCCTAACTTCCGAAAACAATTACGAAGAATCTCTGAGTCCTCCCATGCAACACTACGTAATTATATATATTGTTGATAAAAGAAACTGTTTTCTATATATATGTGCACTCTTTCATGAAGTTAAAGTCATAAACTCCGCATACTTCTCAAGCACTGTCACCGGCTCTCCAATCTCACGTACTTCGCCGTCATGCATCCACATCACACGATCGCAGGGCTCAAATATGGCTATATCCCAAAATGAAAGTTTTTTCATTCCTCAAGATTAATCTAAACCGCCTTTATTCCCTAAAAACGACTTCATTCCTACGATCAGCTTACCAACTACCGGAATCAGTCCTATAACCCATACGATCATGAGGGTTGCTACCAAAGAAGTAAGCCAAAGCAGCACTGTTCTTAAAGCAAACTTTCCACCGGCCCCTCCAAGCATTCCGACACCACTTAAGAAAACATATCGATCGAGCAACATCTGAACCGGTCTGTGTACCAGATAAACCCCAATAACACATTTAAACAACGATTCTAAGACTTCTGCAAACCTCACACCAAATCTGTCAAGTTTAAGTCTGACCGCTATGTCAAATCCAAATAATGCCATAAGAGATACACCATAATATGTATACCATATAAGATAGTGTACGTTACTGCCATAGAACAGAATCTGTGTTATGACTGTTATGATCAATGCCAATATCAACAGTATCACTTCCCTGCTACCCTTAAGTATTCTCTGTGCGTACAACGATAACAGGTAACCAAGACATAAATAAAACAGATAACACATTGTCCCCAAAGGATAAGGTATACTCTTGTCTGCACCATTATACTGACCGTACAGATCCAATCCCGGGAACAGAAATATAAAAGTCCACACAAGGATCATAAGAATCCTTAATGTATCTGCTTTCATCCACTGCAAGAAAAGCGCAAGATACGGAACCGCTATCATCATGATCAGGAACATCCTTGCAAACCATGCATGACTGTAGTCAAGCACATCTATTAACAATGCATGCCTTAGCCATACCATGATACCAATATCTCTGCCATCCCACACATGCAGAAAGACTTCATATATGACCACCCAAATCTCCCAAGTAACAAGCATGGGAAGAACCTTGTTCTTAAAATATGCCAAACGCAGTTCTCTGCTTCCGTAATCTTCAGATAACAGCTTAAATCCAAGAAGCATAATAAATACGGGAATGCCCACTCTGCCCACAGAAAACAGCGTAAATCCTGCTATCTGCATAAGGATTGACATCTCCGGCATATCTGCATATCCGATTCCATATATATCCTGAGCAGCATGGCATAAAAGCATGAGCATCATTCCGATTATCCCCACAAGAGGAATACCCTGACTCCCGCCACCCGACCAGCGTTTTACAAAAGACTGTTGTCTGAGTTTACGAATTCTATCATGTTCAATAACTCGTGTAGCCCTTCTTTTGATTGCCTCACGCCGCCTTAATGCCTTTTTATTCTCTGTATTAATTATAGAATCTGTATCAACCGCCACATTAACAGTCTCATTTGCTCTCTCAGCCTTTTCTTCCGAACGTGCGATCTCCTCCATCTCATCTCTGTGCTCTCGCATGGCTGTCATAGATTCTTCATAATGAGCACATACAGTCTCAGTATCACCGTCTTCGACAATTCTTCCATTCTCCAGCCAGATACACCTGTCTGCTATCTCCTTAACCTGATTCATAGCATGCGACACCAGTACAATCGTCACTCCGGATGCACGAAGTTCATCTAGCTTCCTTATACATTTCTCTTGAAAAGCCTGATCTCCGACAGCTAATATCTCATCTATAAGCAATATGTCCGCGTCCACATTTATCGCGACGGAAAAAGCCAGACGCATATACATACCGGATGAATAGGTACGTATTGGATTATCAATAAACTCCTCAAGTTCGGAAAACCTTATGATCTCATCTATTCGCTTGTCAACTTCACTTCGCTTGATTCCAAGGATAGACGCGTTTATATATATATTTTCACGTCCGCTCATGTCCGGGTGAAAACCCGCTCCAAGTTCTATAAGACTTGACACCTTCCCCCTTACCGTGACAGTTCCCTTATTGGGATAAAGTATCTGAGTGAGCATCTTAAGTGTGGTTGATTTACCGCATCCGTTCTTGCCTATAAGCGCAACCGTCTCGCCACGTTTTATGGTAAAAGAAATGCCTCTAAGGATTTCTCTCTCCTCATATCTGCTACGCCCCGGATTGACGAACTGTTCCTTAAGCATACTTCCTTTGTCAAAGTATACGCGGAAACTCTTATATACATCTTGCACGTCAATGATGACATCATTTGTGATCATCACAATTCCTCCGCAAAACGCTTCTCAAGCTTATGAAATACTATCCAACCAATCAACAGAAAACAGATCGCGAACAAAATCGCTCTGAAAATATAATCATTACCGGGCGAAACCTTGTAATACAATACACGTTGATACATACCTATGATATAAAGCATGGGATTAAAATAAAAAAATCGCTTAAGATGATCCGGAACTATATCCATACTATAGAACATCGGTGTTACATACATCCAAATCATCATAATAACAGACATAATGTGCTCAATATCCCTGAAATAAACTTCAACCGCGGCAAATATAAGCGCAAGACCAAGCGTCAATATATACTCCATCAGCATAATTGGAATCAACCACAACTGAAGCCTCATATCAATCCCCCATCCTGACACAAGCAACACGCTGTATATTATAAGGAATGATATCAACATATTAACAAAATTTACAGTGACAGAAACAATAGGAAGGATCTGTCTAGGAAAATATACCTTTTTTACCAAATCTCCCTGATACCTTACAGAACCCAACCCCTGTATAACTCCACCTACAAAAAAATTCCACGGGATCATACTGACGATCAAATAAATATGAAACTTCTCAATCCCATTCCTCATAATCATAGAAAAGAAGAAATAATATACAACTATCTGTGCAAGAGGATTGATATATGTCCACAAGAAACCAAGCACAGAGCCCTTATACTTACCTCTAAGTTCTCTGTGCGTCAACTCATATACCATATCTCTAAATTGCCATATTCTTCTTATGTCAGTTATCATATCTCATCCCTATTCATGGCTGTAATGCCACACCTTATTTATCTCAGACCAGTTTTCTTTTTCACCGACCTGTTTCACAAGTTTCTCAAACTCATTATGTGACATTTCAATATCCGCCTTTTCTGCAATTTGTTTCATGATGTCCTTAGTATCATATATCTGTAACTTATATGATGATAGAGAAAGTCTCCTTTTCGCTATATCCCTAAGCAATTCAATATCAGAATCCTCGGTCAGAAAAATCGGCAATCTCAGAAACGAAGCCATTAAGATCATATGTACATCTCCCATACTACTACCACTGATATGATGATCAAAGATCGTCTTGCCCTTCGGAATATTCAACCCCGGCATCTGCTTTTTTCCGCCCTTTGATTGTAAATAATTGCGCATCTCCTCATATATATCCCTATACTGCGTCTGATAAATAGTATTAGAGAATTTATCCGTAATAAACTCGCTGTACTTAATTGTCTCAATATAGCCCTCATCCACCATTCGTTTTAAATAACTGTGAAGCCCGAATTCCTGCTCGGCCACATAAGGATGTATCACCGGTACATAGTCCGTATTATCAATAATGAGTCGGATATTCTCCACATATTTGCCTGACATAGACACTTTATGTAAAAAACATGTGTCTACAATTGCCCTTTGTTTAGCCATATCACTTCCCCTCAGCGGACAATTCTATAATCTGTTCCGTCATATCAACATTCTCAATAGAAAAGTCTGCTTTGACCTTTGATATAACATATTGACTCAGTTTTCCTTTAGATTCTGCTTTTTCCAATGCATCTCTGAGCCCGGGTATAGTTTTCTTTCCAGATTTTTCTTCCAATGTAGTATTAAGATCTTTTAGATAAGCACTGACTAGATTCCCAATGATTTTATTTGAATTCTCAAGGAGTTCCTCCCCTATTCTCTCAGAAATGATTGCTGTCTCAACCATTCGACGTCGCACTGCTTCGTAAGGAACCATATAATCCGCCATTTGCTTGACCATAACACGGATTAAATCGCCAAATCTTACATATGTAGTATTAAATCCAAGTTCTTCAATATGTTTATAGAAAGTTGCTCTGAATTCCTTCTCTGGCATCAATAGTTCAGCTGCAAATCTGTTGACGATTATCTCTTCTGTTTCTTCCGTAAGAGGAGAACTCTCACCCATCTTATCCCATACTTTACTTGCAACTTCCCATACATGTCCCAGCTCGTGAGCTGCCGCAAATACCTGCTCTGCAGTTGATTTCGCTGTGTTAATATACACAAAATCTTCCAGTTCTCCCTCCAAGAAACGCTTTATATGAAACCCACGATTTTTGTTTTCGTCGGGTAGCGGGTAATAAAGAACCACACAATGTTTCTCAAGTATCTGAAAAATTCCATCCTTAATGATTGAATTCTTTAGTATATATTCCTTTTTTACATCTTCAACGACTTCCTGAATTAAGTCGCATATTCTACTGTCTAATTCCATCTTCACTCCCCAAAAAGGGCTGTACTAAAAAGTACAGCCCTTCCCCTTATATCGACTCTATAACCTCAACATACTCATCCATAAGATCGAGTACTTTGTCCAAATTATTAGGATTACTGAATTCTTTCATGAATTCTAAGTTCGGTACAAGCTGCTCAGGCTCAATTGTAACCAAGTCGTTACCGGTCACTCCCAGCAACTCCGCTATTCTATTAAGTTCCATCGGCGGAATCATTACTTTACCTTCAATCACATTCCACGTGTCTTTGATCGTATAAGACAACCGTTCCGCAAATTGTTCCGGTGTAAGACCCACCTTCTGAATCAACGCAAAAATGTTACCGCCGATTCGTCTGTATGTATTAGCCATCTCATTCCTCCCGAATATGACATACACATCAAAAACTAGCTTTGTGCCTAGATTGTACCGCATATTGTCGTTTCCGTCAACGGAATATGCGCCTTTATCACAACACCAAGGCAACCCATTTTAATTACTCTAAAAGTACATCTTTTTTCAACATACCCTCACATCTTATATCGACATAAACTCATAATAAAATAAGCCAATTTACCGCTTCTTTCCTACATAGTTACTTATATATTCCAAGTCTCCACTAAATTTATCACTCAAATGATTATACTCTCCACTGATCCATATCAAATCGCTTTAATTCTCGCGAAAATGAACGATACATCTTCCATACCCCAATAAGCTGACCGAAATCTGCCCTGGCAACCATTGCAGTACCACTACTAGGTGCATATAACACAGTTTTACGGTAATGTCGATCTATTGCCCAAATCCTTTCTTCAGGTGTAGCAAGAGATGCGCCCCTATGGTAGGGTCCAATCATACCATTTCGTATACACAGAAATATGAATTTGATGACGCCCGGGTGAACAAAGCGTAACTTGAGCAATTTTTCTAACGTTGATTCCGGTGTGATCTTATGTATTTCATTAATGATCTCTGATTTGTTTTCTACTTCAATATCTTTGACAGGCACAAAGTGTATCTTATCTCGAACATTCTTAATCAACTTTTGATGATGCTCCTCAGGATCAAGTGAATCAAGCCATTCTCGCCCTTTCAGAAAATCCATCGCTCCCATATACTCAAGTTCAAGTTCAGTATATCTTCGCCGTAAGCATCTGGCAAGCATGATAAAACCCACTTTATTCGCTATAAATCTCTTTGACAGATCTTTTTCATGCCGCACCGTAAGTATAAGATAATTTCGAACGTCATAATACCTCTTGATTCCCGCATATTCACCATCAAATGCACTATGCCAGACACCGATTCCATTAAGGAAAACTATGGGATTTCCGCTGATACGCGCTCGCTTCTCATATTCAATATCATCCCCTCGAACGAATACCTGTAGGGGAAGATTATCACTTCTGACAGTATTCAGGCTATAGCAACAACACCACCAACCACTATATCTATTGAACTCATTGGATGTCTCACACATGCCATCCTGTGTGCATTCTTCATACGAACGCATATCCATGCAGGGCATTGGATTATACAATGACATCTTCTCATACCATTCACCCGAAGCATGTTGTATGAACGGATAATCCTCACGCCATAATGCCCCACCCACAGTAATATCTTTGTAATCATCCTTTAATGTCTGAAGCAAGCCAAATAGTCGGGTAAATAATTCCATATCGTATGAGGCGTCATCATCCATTAATAGAATATGTGTCAGCCCAAGCTCTTCTTTTTTTGCTATAGCCTCCATCATACCTCTGGTAAAACCACCCGAACCACCGGTGTTTTTGTTTTCAATTATGCTTATATTATATGAATCAACGATTTCCGATATTCGACTATCATTCTTAAGAGTTCGTCCATTATCAATCAATGCTACATGAAGATTCTCCGCCACGAGACGATTTTCCTTTTTGCTCAGATATTCTGTCATTCTCTTGAGATTCCTATGTACATATTCTTCCCGCTTATACGTGCATATATCCACAAACAATCTTACTGTTCGTAATGTATCAACAGCTCCTTCATAATATCCTTGAATGTATTTGTCTTCATCTGTAGACGCCTGTCTTAATCTAAACCAAAATACACCCTCATCAAATTCATCATATGGAATATTTACGCTATACTTTTTTGCTCCATCATCTTCAGTTGCGATTTCTTTAAGGACTGTAATATTCGCTTTAGTATCTATATCTTTGTTGTGTAAGTAATATGTTTGTATTTCATCTCTGTTATGCATAAGAGTAATACTATCATAACCTCTTAATACAAGTATAAGCGATACACCTTTTAATTTTGTGTATCGCTTATGTTTTTCTATATAAAACAGATTGAAGTATCCATCGAAATCAATACAGGTTCCATCAGGATCTGTGTGAAAATATACTTCCTCCGTACTGCACAATTCGTCCGTTGGCAAGAGTATATTCTGCAGTATTGTGTTCATTTTTCTTTTAAATCCCCCACAACAATCTTTTCATATATCATAAAACATCTCTTGTTTATGTACAATTCTATGCTCTTACCAGACTAACTGAAATATTCCATAATCTGATTACGTGTATATTCGCGTATATCATCACCTGAATTATAAACCTTATACCACTCCACAGTCTCTTCTATCGCTCTATTAATATTCCACTTGGGTTTAATTCCAAAGGTTTCAGCTACTTTTGAATTATCAAGCATAAGGAATTCCGCTTCATGAGGCGCATTGATCTCGCTAATACTCTTCCAGGACGCATTTTCTCCCCAGTTTTTTACAAATAATTCAGCAACAGTTCCTGTATTAATACAGTCTTCCTTATCAGGTCCAATATTATATGAACCCTCAAGTGATGAATTATATGCCTGTTCCATGGCTATTATAAGATATGCCCTTATTGATTCAAGCACATGTTGATATGGACGTATCGAATAGGGATTACGTACTGTTATACTCTCACCTTTAATGGTCGCTCTGAAACAATCGGGAATGATACGGTCATTGGCAAAATCACCGCCTCCTATGACATTGCCTGCGCGGACAGTAGATATGGCTGGGACTATTTGTCCATCACTCATCTTTATCTTTGATGTGTTGAAGAATGACTTCTTATAAGAATGCGTTACAAGTTCAGAACAGCTCTTGGAATTGGAATACGGATCATAACCATCAAGCTTTTCATCTTCCGTAAAAGCATGATCCGACTTGTCCGAGTTTTCATACACCTTATCGGTAGTAACATTCAGGAAACTCACCGCGCCAAGATGCTTGCGTATGCACTCAAGAATATTCACAGTGCCCATGACATTAGTCTCATATGTGTAGACCGGATTCTTATAAGAATCGCGTACTATAGGCTGTGCTGCCATATGAATCACAACTTGCGGCTTGGCGTTAACATATGCCGCACTAAGCATATCAATATCTCTTATATCACCCACAACAGAATCAAGCAAATCATCAATCCCAAGTATATCATAGAGT
>AUXO011516205.1_pt1 | contig 13118 bp, 16 predicted proteins | sample 768731 | NCBI WGS metagenome assembly AUXO01 (sample SAMN02715735, study PRJNA202380) | gut metagenome | biome: sheep rumen | host: Ovis aries | place: New Zealand: Palmerston North
TCGTATCCCATTACTGTAAATCTTCCTCCGTGCTGCTGTCTTTTTTCCTGTCCACTGATTCTACATCTTTATTCACGCTTAATTGATTATGATGATTCTTTATGGTTGTATGGGGTAAGCGCCCATACAACCTTTTTTGTGTGCCCCCAATTATTAAATCAGTGAACGTTCCCGTTGGCTCCTTCATTCGTTTTCTGTTTCACCAGTGTTTTCAGGCTCCGTGCCATCAGTAGCAGGATCACCAGTGTTTTCAGGCTCCGTGCCATCAGTAGCAGGATCACCAGTGTTTTCAGGCTCCGTGCCGCTTACATCAGAATCATTGGGTTCATTAGCAGTATCAGGATCATCCGGTGAATCATTTGCATCCGGAATTCTTACAAATAATGTTGCGCCACCGTTTCCGTTATTTGCATAAGTATAATTTCCGTTCTCATCGCGGAAGCGCGCATCAAAGGCCGCCTTATTCGCTGCTTCTACAAGATCATACATACTCATACCACCGTATTTCTTAGCAATCTCGCCTGCAAAATCACGGCCTGACATAATTTCATAGCCGGCTTTTTCGCGTTCGACCTTTGAAGCATCAAACTCTGTGCAATCCTCATTGAAGCCCTCGAGATAGGAGAGGAGACTATCTAACATCATCAGCTGCCCTTTTCCCGGTTCTGATACATCAGGATACCCCCATTCTGCCTGAACTGCTGAAGAACGAAGGAAAGAAGCAAGTTCTTCTGCGCTTTTGTTTGTAGTAATGAATACCATGTTCACACGGTTCTGAATAGCGGTGACCATCTCGGCTGCTCTCCCAATGATATATTCCGGAAGGAGTGAAAAAGGGACATTTTTTTTGATAAACATTTCACGTGCTATCGGATCGTTCTTGAACATAGCAAGACGAGCTGCGATAATCTGTTCACTGCATTCCAATATTTCCGGGAGCTGCTGCATGACATACGAGAAAAGCATCTGGTATTCTGTGTTGTTTGTAGTTTTTGCCACAATAGCTGCATCACGCTCAACATACTGTGCTGCAACAGCGTTGGTGAGATCTATTACTGCCTGCAGGTTTTCGTGAATCTTTGCACTCAGTGCATCCAGTACTTCCTTTGTATACTCACTCTTTCCATAATCTGTAAAGCGGCTGTCTTTATAGGCCGTCTGCAGATTAGCGATACTTTCCGAATAGCTGTTTTTTACATCTTTTACAGAATTGATTACTGTACTCTTAACTGACATTTCGATTCCTCCTTGATAGTTGGTTATGAACCGATACGATTCATAGATCTGTTTTTTGAAGCGGCTCTTCTGGCGGCTCTGTTTTTGGCATTATATTTTGTATTGAACAATCCAGATGCCTGCTGCATAGCTTCTTCCTGTTCCTTGATTTCATCAAATATTGCGTCCCATGCATGCAAGCGCTTCATTAAGCTCCTTGTCTTAAATGCTTTTTTAGCCACCCCTTCACCAAAAACAGCATCAAACATTGCATCCATGCTGTCGATATACATCCTGGTCTTTTCTGTATCACTGACACCTTCAGGTGCTTTGAATGCCTGGATCTTCTTCCATGCCCCCTGAAGAGATTCAATAAAATCCGGATCAGAGCCGTCAATCTCAATATTTACTTCTCCAATAGTAATAATCGTTCCATACATACTGATTGACTTGCTTTCATCTGTTACGGCCTGATTCATACTGCTATCATTGCTCATTTTTCATCCTCCTTTTCTTGTATGATTTCGGCTATCTATAGGGATTTAACATTTATCCTCCTCTCATTAACTCCTCCTTTTTTCATGCTATATTTCTTCTGCATATCCATCAGATTTGAAATAATGCAGTATATATCAACTGTTCCCGGAACGGTGCGGACCGGTTACACAGTTATTTACACAGTTTCGCTTCCGGATCCGTAAATTAAAGCATCTGTTTCCGATAAGTCTTCAATTGCTAACTGATTAGTTAATGAAGTGGTTTTTGCATCTATCTGTTCAATACGAGCATCCAGAAGTTCTATTTCAAGTTTCTTACTTTTGATTTGAAGTGCAGTCACTTCAGCTGGCCGCCTCATATTCTCGAGAGCTATCAAAGCTTCTCTGATTGCTATTTGAACGGTAGTAAGTTCATGCTCAAGTCTTATGATTAGCTCCATACTGCTCCATTCGGTAGATTCGACCGTCCCATAACCAGAATCACTTTCTCCATACTGTTCAACATCTTTACATTGATCGTCTCCCTCTTCCTTTAATTGGGTTTTGAAGGTCCTGTATTTAAGATATAATTCCTGATCAGAATACTTCTCTATGGCTTTTAAAATCCTTCTCTCACGGATAGTAAGGAGTTTGATTTCTTCTTTTAAGTGTTCTTCGGGATCATCTGGAATTGCTTCAATAATTTCTTGTTCATCGGGATCCAGTTCGCCTAATATGACTGATGCATAAGCTCCGTGTTTCTTAGCATTCTGCAGGCCAGCAGGACCTTTTGAACCAACTGCGTTCTTATTGCCGATCGGGGCACCACCCTTATGCCTTACAGTACGTTTTGGCGGTTCTATCCCTTTCTCTCTGCATTCCTTTTGCTTTAACCAGGCCCATTGTGATATTGTCTTTGCAGGCACCCCTGAAATACTCGAAAGCTCGGCAACTGTCTTACTTCCTGCAAAATAATCGTTCAGTATGGATTCTTTTAAAACTGGATCCCAGATTTTTCCTCTGCTCACTTGTACCACCTCCTTTTTAGAAGGGTTGTTTATTCCGTCATTTTTGCTGCTTTTCCTGTTTCTTCCTTAGGTAGTATTGACGGTGGTATTCTTTCCTGCTTTCATTCTTCTTACGCTTATTTATTAATAATTCTTCTCGCCTTCGAGCAGCTTCTTTAACAGCAGTGTCCCTATCTGTGAAAAAAGATGCAAAATCACTATCTGTGAGTAGTTTATCTATTCCACTCTTAATAACCATGCGTGCATTACTTTGTGTGCAGCTGTTCTTTTTTCCAATATCTTCAAGTTTCATACCGTCAAAGATTCTTTCACATATCATTTTTGAACCACGTTTAGAAATAGTTTTACTCGAGTTTAAAGCTTTCTGAATTTGCTCATAGTATATTTCCTGGATGACTTCATCTTCTGTATCATCGTTAGCCTCAAGATATTCCCAATACTCAGAACCTTCTTCATCACTGGTGCATTTATCGTTAAGGCTAATTACAGCAACATCGCTATACGCCTTCAATAAACTCTGGTACGTCTGCGGTGTAACATCTATCAGTTGTGCAATATTCTCGAAAGTTATCTCTTTTCCCTCTATCTCCAGTTTCCTTCTTGCTTTTTGAAACTTAACAATGCCCTCCCAATAAGCACTTGGTATATAAAGGCTCGTCTTTTTGAATCGAAAATGTGCATATATGTTTCTGCGAATATACCAAGTTGCATATGTTGTAAATTTTGAAACACCCACCTTATAAGACATTGCCGCCTGAAGAAGTCCTATATATCCTTCCTGCATATACTCATCTTTTTCATCTTGATTTGCGAAAATGCTTGATGATATATAAGCTTTAATGCAACATGCAACTAAACCTTCATTCTTTCGGCACAATACTTCTTTGTTGTGCATAACATTGTTGCCGGCTTGTATATCTGCAACAATATCTTCATTAGTGCGGCCATCAATTGTAGTATCCTTAGACTCTGTAACAGTGTTCTTAGATTGGCTCATTAATAACCTCATAAAAACCAGATATCAATACCTGCTGGACACCGAAAGAACAACCAATAGGTATGGTATATTCTTATAATGTGGTGTTCTCATACCACATAACGATAGCCTGCAAGGGATGTTTTGTGGTATTCAGCACCACAAAATGAATTACTGCTATCTCTTTGTGGTATTCAGTACCACAAAAACAATTTTTTGTGGTACATAGCCATCACGAAAACTAACCGCTGCCGTCGTTGTTCTTCCATTTTTGGCTAAACCGGTATACTGTGACTTTCCACCGGTGCTTGTTATCTTCAAACCGTTCTATGAACCCATTATCTATAAGTTCCTGCATATGCTTTCTGAAGTTAGATCTGTCATTGAAGCCATATATTCTTTGGTGCTTTGCTGGAAAAACAAAGCATCCGGAAGGATATGTGAAGCCCTCTTCTTCTGCATGTTTATATAAGCAGGACCGTGCTATTTTGCTCGAACTATGAACACGGCAATACATATAAATGAGCTTTGCAGAGCTTGAAAGATTTATGAAGCTGTCATGGTGAAGCATAGAATAATAGACCATTCCAAAGCTGGTATCTTCTTCGGAGAGGCAGGCAAACACATCTGGTGAATATTTCCTTTGTGTTTTTGATTTACTCATTATTCTGTTTCTTTAGCCTCTTGCTCCTCATCAAGTGTTTCAATCGTCATGAAATCCGAAAGGTTCATTTGACCGGGTATACTTTCGTTCTCCTCTTTTACCTTTGCATAGGAAGGTGATACGCTGGCCAGGCTGCACAATGCCCGTTTATGAAACAGGTTGTAAAACCGTCTGCTTTCTTCCTGTGTTGCCGGCAAATAGTATCCGTGTCTGTCTCCAATGATTTCATTCCCTTCAAAACGTGCTTTCCGGATCCAGGCTCTTAGGTTTCGTTCCGTAAGGCCCATCTTGCCTGCAAGCGCTTTCATAGATATAGCGTTCACTGATCCGATCGGGAGCATCGTAACGAGTTCCATAGTGTCTTTCATTTCATAAGCCCTCTTAAAAATTATTCAGCTGCCCTTTCAAGAAATGCGGTGATTTTCGGGACACTCCAAAAGACGCGCCGCCCAACTCTCACACGTGCTTTTGCTGCATTTCCAATCTGGATAGCAGCGCGCCGGCCACACCCACCACAAAAAACCTTAAGTTCTTCAGTGGTAATCAAAATACGATTGCTAGTAGCGCCGGCATGTTCCGGATAAATAGCTTTCATTTGGTTTTCTCCTTTCCTTATTGAGTTCAATGAGTGTTGTTCTGTTTGCACTAATTGTATCAAATGGCTATTTGCTGAAAGTTTTTATGACGCCTTAGTTGATGGGTGCTGTTTTGTGCATTATTTCTTAGTGTCTCTTATGTATTTACATAAAAGCCACTAATTATTTTTTTTGTTTTCTCATGCAAGAACTGTTTTTTTCTTGTTCTGAAAATTCTTACAATAAAACAAGCTGTGTACATTGAGCAAATCGCTGAAATTTTTGATATTTAAAAGGATGAAAACAAACGAAATCAAACCTGATTGTACATTTTTCCATACTTGACTTTTTGTGTTTTTGGTAATAATTTCTTTTCGTATAACATCTCATTCAACGTGTGTTATATGTCATTCAGTCTTAAAATGATCTCAGGAAGGGACCATGATAAATTGGTTGAAATGTACTTGAATTGTATAGGTGTTCTCAGTGTCCTTTGCCGGTATCGGTCATGAATAAATCTAAGGGTATAATATAATTGACGCGATGATGACCAACCGCATATAATAAGCATGTGGGCGTTGCTGTCCATAAGTGCTTATGCGGCTCCTGATTAGATTCTGCAAGCATACCGTCAATATGTTTGCAGGTACGTGGACTGATCAGGGGCCGCTTTCATACAGGAGAAAGTATTTTGTCGAAAAATGATGTGATTACTAATTTTGCCCTTTTAGAGTATCCGTTCATGCATGATGGGATAACTCATGAAGAGTATGAGGAAGAAAGGGATTATTTCATTCATCATTATGAGGATTATAAAAAAGGATCTTATGTTCCTCTGTGGAAACAGAAGGTGCAAAAAGAAAACAAATAATAGTAAGTAATGTAGGCATCGGGAACCCGGTGCTTTTTTGGTGTCATACTCCCCAACAGCCATGTAATGCATAATTCTTATAATTCTGTGTAAAGGTTGTGTAATTTATTCATTGAGTGCAGATTGATGCCATTATGCATAGACCTCATTTTGCTGATACATTCAATGTTTTTCAGTACTTGAAGCTGTTATTCACTCCAAAGTTCACAGGTTTTTCACAGATATTCATCTTACATTTCATAGAGATGCATTAAGTGCATTTTGCGCGTATCTCATAAGGTTTTTCATATTATTCAATTCACTGAGTGCTATATAGATTCATTAAAAGCTGTGTATCAATTGTGTATATTAGCATAATTTTGGAAGTACTGAAGAGTATGCTATGATTGCAATTCCATAATGATTCTTATATAATATTTTTACCAAGTTCCACAATTATAAAAAACTTACAATTTCATATTGGTAACTTCTCTGTATGGTTGCATTCGTGCACGAATGGTCGAGCCGCTATACAGGGTGAAGAAGATACATAAGGACGTTTCCCCGGCCGACCGCTTTTTCCCGGCAGCGGTTTTAGCAGACCGAATGTGCACGTCCTTTTTGTGTGTCTAAACTTTCTTTACAGTTGGATTAGCAAGGATAGCACATGGTCCCCCATAATGCGAAAACATAGATTTAAGATTATAAAAATACAGAAAACATTTTGCATTGATATTATAGGAAATGTAACGAGAAAGTGATTTTCACTTTTTCGGCATAAGGATATCCTTATGCTATCCTTGCTAATATTTTTTCTGCATGCTTCTTAAGCACCAATTCCCGATTTTGAATAATAAAGGACCGCTTATGAATCTGAATAATTCCATTACTTCACAATCGGTCCTGATCACAAAATGCCATTATTTCATATTCTTCCTTTGGCCCAATCCTCATATTGCTGCTGGTTGTTTATTTCCTTTATAGTGAATTTTGCGGCCTTCTGATAGAGCGGTGAGCCGTCAACGTTTACTTCGATCGGAGCCGTTGCTTCCATTTCAACGGGCTTCTTACTTTCTTCGGCCATACCCCTAATCATCTCTGTAAGTTCTGGCGGCATTACAATTTCCTTATACGATGTCACAGATTGACGCTGTGCAGTCTGCGCTTGTGCAAACTGTACTGTTGCTGTTAACCTGTCCGATAAACCTGACAATGTAGAATCAAAATTTATGGTTTCCAGCGGAATGTTCATACTATCAGTGAATTTTGATAGTTCGTGGTTCACATCTTCCTTAAGAGCCGGCATTTCGTCTTTTACACCTTCACCAATTCCAGGCGGAATGAACCGTCCTATTTCACGCTTCATCAGTTTTGAGGGTGATGCAATACCAAAGAAACTTTTAACCCCCTCAAATAATGATGAACCAATATCCATAGCTGCATTCCAGATAGCATTTCCGGATCCGGCTATACCTGCTATTATTCCATCGATGCAAGCAGTACCGATTCCCCACCAATCAAAGTTTATGAAAGCATCTGCAGCCCATGAAGCAATCTCTGATAATGCATCCGGGATAAGTGAAATCAGTTCAGATATTCCCTGGCCGATTACTTCAATAATTCCTCTACCAAGTGAAAGCCAGTTCCAATTAACAACAATATCATGTGCAGTCTGAACTATTTCATGTATCAGTTCCGGGATGTGAGTTGTAAGATTTTTAACACCATTACCTATGAACTTGATTATGCTCTCACCCAGATTGAGCCAATTAAAAGCCGTGAATACCGCGCATATGGCCTGTATGATCTGAGGAATATTTTCAATCAGCGTTGGGATAGCCTGAAGCAGTCCCTGACCTAATTTTATGATTAACTCTATACCGGTTGCTAAGATCTTCGGTGCGTTGTCGTTAATACATCCTGCAAGATTCGTGATAATCTCCGGGACCGTTTCTATTAATGTCGGGATATTATCAATCAGAGCAGTGGCCAGTGCAACGATCATCTCTAAACCAGCATCTACGAGCTGACCAAAATTCGCTCTCAGATTTTCTGAGAAGGTAAGAAGGGCCTGCATTGCAACAGGTATCATCTGTGGGAGATTCTGAGAGATTGATTGTGTGAGTGTTTGTATTAACGTTAATGCAGTCTGAAATACTGAATCACCGATCTGCAGGAATCCACTTAAAAATGTTTGGCCAAGCTGTAATGCAATTCCAAGAAGCTGAGGTGCATTCTGTGCCATGCTCTGAACAAAAGATGTGATTATTTGTGTGGCTATCTGTACCACACCTGGAGCCATCTGTGCAGCGGTGCTGAGAATCTGCATCAATGCAGCTCCTGAGGCTTCTGCAAGCCCCTGCAGGCCATCTTCCTTCACTGCAGCAGTTAAGCCATTAACAACTTGCTGTGCGGTTTGAGCAACGCTTCTAAGAGGCCCATCAAGGCTTTTATATACTGCATTGCCTAACCCATCAAGACCGGATTGAAGGATTGTGATATCACCTTGAAGGTTATCGAGCTGTGTTGCTGCCTGTTCAGCTGCAGAACCCATTCCATCTGAAGCGCTGGCTAAGCCTTCTTCAAATTTCTTCACTGTTTCTGTAGAAGAGGCTGTTATTTTATTAAAGGCTTCTAAGCCTTCTTGTGAGAAAATAGCATTTTTAGCTGCATTAGCTTCCTGTTCTGACATTCCAGATAATGTGACATTTAATTCGTCCAATATCGTGTTCAGATCACGGGCTTTTCCTTCTTCATCGTATGCAGATATACCTAATTCATCTAGCTTCTCTTTGGCTTTATCAAGAGGCGTGTAAATGTCGATCATAACACGTCTGAGCTTTGTTGCGGCCTGGGTGCCGGTTAAGTTCTGTTCTGCTAGTCTTAATAAGGCTATAGCTGTTCGGTCCGCCTTTTGACCATAATTGTTTGCATCTGCTGCACAGTCTGACATAGCCATACCAAGCGATTCAACATCAGTAGCTGCCAAAGTGGCACCCTTTGCGAACATATCAGCATATGACTGAGCATGATCAAAACTATCACCGTAGCCTTTGATAGTGCCGACAACCTGCGCTGAAGCAGAATCAAGGCTATAAGCACCGGCCGCTGCCAGGTCCAGGATAGGCTTCATTGCAGATATCTGTTCCTGTGCATCCAAACCGGACATAGCCAGGACGTTAAAGCCTTCTGCAGCTTCAGTTGCAGTAAACTTAGTTGTAGCACCAAGCTTTTCAGCCTCATTGATGATATCTTGAATTGCCTCTTTTGGCTGTCCCATCGTTGCTGCTATCTGTGAAGTTGCAGCATCAAAATCGGAACCAACTTTAATAGCCGCAGCACCAGCGCCCATAACTGCACCAGAAACTGCGGCCATAACCTTAGAGGTCGCACCAAGAATGCCACTCCCGATCGACCTTATCTTATTAATACCATCCTGATATCCTTTTGTGTCTAACTTTGTATCAAATTTTAAAGTGCCGTCAGCCATGATTTATCTCCTAAAGTGAATCGATCATCGGCTCAACGGCTCTACTTGATACGATATTATGTTTTTATTTTACCATGTCATAATAGCTCAATCAAAGTATTCATACGGTTTACTAAGGTATAGTGCTTATATTTCTGTTCAGATCGTCCGCTCGCACTTCAAATCTTGAACCTAACAATGTTTTCAATGCTCTGTCGTAAAGTGTCATGGCCTTAACCTCCTTTGCCCTCGTGACCTCCGGGGCGGGTCGCTTGTTCTTATTTGATTGCTCGCAGAGCACTGAACGTGAACTCGTGACCGCTGGCCACCTTCGTCGTCTTATACGTCTCATAGTCGACGCCCTCTTTGAGCCCTACGGCCCGTACGATTTCTCTAATTGCCGTGAGTGCTTCGCAGCACTTTCCTGCGGTCTCATCGTCCCCTATCACCGCATTGAATGCCATAACGTATGCGTATGTGTAATATTCCTCAATCAGTGCATTAAGAACTTTCTTTTTCATGGTGTCCTCCTTTACCCTCGCAACCTCCGGGGCGAGATGTAAGATTATCTCAGTAACGCTTTCATCTGCCTTTTTGCTTTCTGCAATTCCTTGCCTTCGAAGATTCCCTTGTAGGACAAATCTTCGAGCTGATATTTTGCCTCCGCTCTAACTTCATCATCCGTCAATTTTCTAATAGAATTATGACACTTCCTTTTGATGGGGAATACATTGGTTTTTCACTCATTTTACACGATCTGCAGGCCGCCTTTTCCTCCGGATCCGTATGTATTTGATGCCGAACAGTGTAAAAGCTGTGTACCTGCACTAATTCAGGTTCAAACTGGTTTGTTTTTTCCTTTAGCGGTGTTATCAATTTCCATGCTGTCTATTGCTGTTACCAGCTCACTTAAACATTTTTCTATCCTTATCAACTCTGGTAAAATACAAGCAATAAAATCCTGACACTCTTCCCTATCTCCACCTACTACATGAGCAGTAGCCAAGCGCATAATATGAATCGTTCCTTCTATGTCTCGTGTGCGATCTAAAACCGTCATTTTATTTCCCTCCATTTATCCTTCTTTTATTTTATTTTTCTTTGAAACATTCCCTGACAGATCTATTGAATCTGCTATCATGTTCATTTCGCTTGCTTTTGTTGTTTCTTCAACCCTTGCGTAAATATCCATTGTGATTTGAATAGAGCTGTGGCCTAAAATAGTCTGCAGTGTTTTTGGATTCATTCCAGCTTCAATTGCTCTGGTTGCGAACGTTGTTCTGAAGGAATGGAAAGAAAATGTTTCATCTATGATTCCTTCTTCAATCATTTGTGCAGCTATCTTTCTGATACATCTATCTACCGTTGAGGCGTTGGCCGGTCCACCCAGGCGGCCTGTGAAAACAAGATCACCTAAACTCTTATCTTCCTGCCAGTGCTGGCCAAGCTTCATCTTCTGGGATAATTGATTTTTCCGATGTTCTTTCAGGATTGCTACCGCCTGTTTTGTAATCGGTATATCCCTTATCGATGTTTTTGTTTTTGGGGTTTCCTGGAAGTAACCTTTTCCAGCTACAAACTTCAGGCTATGTCTAACATGGATGATATTCTTTTCAAGATCTATATCCTCCCAGATTAGACCGAATACTTCACCGAATCTCATACCGGTACACATTGCGATCCGGTATGCAGGAAAGTAATAATCATCAGCTGCTCTCATTGCGAACGCATCCTGTTGCTCTCTGGTAAGCTCCTTGTGATGGCCGCCGTTATCTTTGGTATGTGGCCTATCCACTCGATCGAATGGATTCTTAGCAATCATACCCAACTTATAAGCTTTTTTCATTGAGCTTGAAAATACCTTATAGATAACGTCTAATGATCCGCTGTTAAGGCCATCAACTGATACCAGATCATTGAGATACTTTTGAATCTGTTCAGGCCGTATTGCCTTGATCTTTCTTCTTCCAAATACAGGTGAAATGTGTTTCTTATAGGTTCCAGTATAACTGTATAAAGTCCCTTCTTTGATGAATGGTTTTTTATAAGTCTCTATCCATATTTTGAACCAATCATCCAGGGTAATAGCATCTTCTTTGATATATAGACCATGCTCTACTTCATACCGCCTATCATTCAAGGCTTTTTTTGCTTCAGATAACTTTCTGGCATAGCCTGTATACTTTTCACCTTCATACTGAAAGCGCCACATGAAAAGCCCGTCTTTACGCTGAGTTATACCCTTTGGTAGTTGCTGTTTAAGTTCTTTGCCTCGTGGATCGGCCGAAGTGCTTGCTTTACTCATAATAGTATTCCTTTCTATTGCACCGCTTCCGTCAAAATGGTACAATATTCATGCTTATAGCCTCGCCGAATTCCTATCAGAATTCATAAGCCTAAAGATCCTGTCAGCCCATCGCAGGATCTTTTTTTTTGACATCTTTTTTTCTTTTTCTAAGTTGCTTCCTCATGCTGGCGCGATCAACTGCAGAAAGTACCTGTTCGTATGTTGAGCAGTCGATTGATGAAAGCCAGCGCGTGTTTATCCGGATTAGAACTTTTTTAATAGTCACTTAGGTAACGCCTCCTTTCTTTCACTTATATCTATGCATACATAGATTGATTCTATTCTAATCTATGCATACATAGATTTCAATAGAAATTTCTCTATTTTTATCTATATGTATTCATAGATTCTTTGTTATAATGTCGCTATACTCTTTCCAGGGGGGTGAAGACATGACTAAATATACAGAAGCACAAGCAAAAGCTATAAAGCAGTACATGAAAAAGGTAGAGAATATTCAGTTGAGAGTTCCTAAAGGCAAAAAAGAGATGATTAAGGCCGCTTCTGTTCGCGTTGGTATCAGCATGAATCAATTTATCCTTCAGGCCATTGATCACGAGATTGCTGCAGTGGCCTCCGATGAACCGGATACCACTGCAGACGATTAGAAGGATTTTAACAACACCTGGTTGATTATAGTGTTAGGTGGTTTTATTCATAATTTCCATAAGCTGACGGTATCGGCCGGGGGATAGCCGGCTTAGCCGATCCTCCCCCCATTGGTGTAAACAAGGGCATGGGTCCTGTAGGTTCCACTTTCTCGATAGGCTTGTCAATCTGGAATGCATCGGCATAAATATCTTTATAATGCTTCATTGCTTTTTCAGCTCCTACCAGTTGACCATTCACTACAAATACATCCGGGTTGCTTGACATTTCCTTTATCAGTGCTGTTTTTGCAAGTCGTGATGTGAACTTCTCATATTCGAGATAATCCCTGATCATACCGGTCTTGACCTGTGCGTTTAATTCAGCCTGCAATGCTTCTATTTCTGATTTGTGGGCGTTTTTTAATGCCTCCACATCAATTATCCCTTCGCCCTGAGAAGTGCCCTGATTGAGGCGCTCTGTGGCTGCAGAAAGATCTGTTTTGTACTTTTCAGCATCAGCTAACAGACGGTCATATTTTTCTTTGCTGACATATCCACCTTCACGGATATTAACGATCTTCAGGTTTTTGTTCCTGTCTATGGCCTCGATCAGCTCATCATATCCCATTCTTTTAGGTTCTCCACCTTCCTGATCGGGTTCAAACAATGATTTCAAATATTCGTATCCCATTACTGTAAATCTTCCTCCGTGCTGCTGTCTTTTTTCCTGTCCACTGATTCTACATCTTTATTCACGCTTAATTGATTATGATGATTCTTTATGGTTGTATGGGGTAAGCGCCCATACAACCTTTTTTGTGTGCCCCCAATTATTAAATCAGTGAACGTTCCCGTTGGCTCCTTCATTCGTTTTCTGTTTCACCAGTGTTTTCAGGCTCCGTGCCATCAGTAGCAGGATCACCAGTGT
>AUXO016264948.1_pt1 | contig 13118 bp, 14 predicted proteins | sample 768731 | NCBI WGS metagenome assembly AUXO01 (sample SAMN02715735, study PRJNA202380) | gut metagenome | biome: sheep rumen | host: Ovis aries | place: New Zealand: Palmerston North
TCGTATTGTGCAATTTGCACAACGATACACCCGGACGCGTTGCCGTTGTGCAGATTGTACAGGACACCCCCGGATGCGTTGATATTGTGCATTTTGTACAAGATACCCCCCGGACGGTTGCGGATACCCCCGGACGGTTGCAGAGACACCTTGACGGTTGCAGAGACACCTTGACGGTTGCGGAGTGTACCGGATAGGTTCCGGGAATTGTTTCACGTGAAACATTTTCCGGTTGACCGGAAAGGGTAAATATATTACAATGTATGTTTTTTACTGTTGCGTGCCTTGAAATCTGTACATTTACGCGTGTATAATGCCGGTAGGCAGAAAATAACATATGAAAGGGGGTGAGAACATGAGCAGAAGTATTGAAAGTCAAGTTAGATATTTTAACAACTATGTTTGCGGATTGTTGGGCGGTTCGTTTGAATTTGATTTTTCCGATAAATCAATGTGCAATCGTCAGCATATTTCATATATGCTAAATAGAACTCAATCAATGTTCCGGTGGGCGGGGTTACCTGATACGATCCCGCAACGTTCGCTTGAACTGTTTTTGCAGACTAACGGTAATGTATGTTTTTATCGTCATAACGGCGAATTGTATGTTTTTACCGGGGGGATGGGCGGTGAACCCGATGTGTATTATATGCCTACGGTGTATACAATTGCTAATCCCGCGTTGAAACTATCGAAATCACTTGCAATAGGTACTGAATGTGTGGTTATGCCAAATGATAGTTTATATTTGGGGTTGATACCGATGTTTATGCGTTATGCGTCTGGTATGACGGAAAATGAACTATCTATGAAAATCGCAATTATAAATTCTCGCATTGTGGACTTAATTTCCGCACCTGATGATAGAACGCGGGCTAGTGCTGAAAAATTTCTTTCGGATATTGCCGATGGTAAACCGGGTGTAATTGCGGAAAACGCGTTTTTGGATGGAATACGCGCACAGCCGTATGGTAACACCGCGAACAGTAACGCATTAACCAATTTGATTGAAACTGAACAATACTTAAAGGCTAGTTGGTTCAATGAATTAGGATTGAATGCAAACTATAACATGAAACGGGAAAGTTTGAATACGTCCGAAAGTCAAATGAACAATGATGCTTTGTTACCGTTAGTTGATGATATGTTGAACTGTCGAAAACTTGCCGCCGAAAAAGTCAATGAAATGTTTGGGACTGAAATTTCTGTATCACTTTCTTCCAGTTGGGAAGATAATGAACAGGAAATAGAGCTTGAACATGAGAATATTTCCGGTCAACCGGAAACCGATGAAATGAAAGGGGGTGAAAGTGAAAATGTGCGACAGGATGAAACTACTCCGGTTGAATGATGTTTTTCCTGATTGGTTAACGGGCGGGGGGATTTTCTCAACCTTGCAGGAATTTCCGGTGCCATGGCAGAATGAAAATATTTCCGGGGCGTTAGATATAGAATATCATGGTAATGTTTCCGGGGATAAAATCATTTCCCCTTTGGTGGTAAAAATCAAATCTGGTGATACATTAAATGAAGGGGAAAAGACTCTTTTGGCAACGTCAATTATGGCAATTTGTGGCGTAAATTGGGGCAAACAATGGGAAACCCTATCATTTGAATATAGTCCGATTGAGAATTATCGAATGGTAGAACGAATGACTGATGATGAAACTGTTACCGAATACGGTAAAAGTACAACTAGAACGGATAATTTAACCCACCGAAAGACCGGGACGGAAACCGCTGATATTGATGAAACCGACACCAGAACGGATAACCTCACACATGGGAAGACCGGAACGGAAACGGTAACGATTGACGAAACTGACACCCGAACAGATAACCTCACCCACGGAAAGACCGGAACGGAAACGGTAACGATCGACGAGACCGACACACGAACGGACAACCTCACACACGAGAAAACCGGAACGGAAACCAGAACGGATAATCTCACGGACACTACAACCCCTAATTTAACTACTAACACAGCAAATTCAGTTTATGGGTTTAATTCATCTGTAGGGGTTCCTACGGGTGAACAGGTGGGGACTGAAACGGGAACCAACACTGTAACTCATACGGGAACGGAACAAAAACAGTATAATCTTTCTGATAATGACACCGGGACCCAAACAACGGCAAGGGACGGGGAAAATGAAACCACTTTTAATACCACGGAAACCGACACCGGAACCCAAACAACGGCAAGGGATGGGGAAAACCAAACCACGTTCAACACTACGGAAACCGATAACGGAACGCAAACAATTGCGCGAGACGGAACGAACGAAACCACATTTGACACAACCGACACAGACACCGGAACTCAAACGTTACTTAATGGGGGGTCAGATACCCACACCCGAAACTATGAATTAACGCGTTCGGGCAATATCGGTGTCACAACGTCGCAACAAATGATTGAAAGTGAGCGGGCGTTGTGGATGTGGAATTTTTTCCGCAATGTAGTATTTCCCGATATTGATCGGGTTTTAACACTTCCAATTTATTAAATGAAAGGGGAATTTTACAATGAATGTTAATCAGATTTATCAGATTATGAATGCTGTTACTGGTGAAATTCTGGGGGATACGGCAGTTGTCGCAGAGGATTTATCAAATATTGTTGACATTGGCGTTGCAATTTTTAACGCGTCCGCGATTGATAACTATGTACGTTCTCTTGTGAATCACATCGGCCGGGTTATTTTTGTAAATCGTCCCTATTCCGGTAATGTTCCGTCTGTTCTCATGGATGGTTGGGAATATGGTTCAGTTCTGGAAAAGATAACCGCAGAACTTCCCGAAGCAACTGAAAGCGAAAGTTGGGAACTCACCGACGGTACTAGTTACGATCCCAATGTATTTTATAAACCGCAGGTTTCCGCTAAGTTTTTCAACAAGCGGGTAACATTTGAAATTCCAATGTCTTTCACCGAACGGCAGGTAAAAGAAAGTTTTTCGAACGCCGAACAGTTAAACGGCTTTCTTTCCATGCTGTATAATGCGGTTGATAAGTCCATGACTGTTAAGATTGACGCGCTTGTAATGCGTACAATCAATAATATGATTGGTGAAACCTTGAAAGATGATTTTGCGGGCGGTACATATTCCGGCGGAAGTGGTGTAAAAGCCGTTAATCTTCTGTATCTGTACAATCAGAGGTACGGAACATCGTTAACGGCGGCAAATGCAATCACGGAACCCGAATTTATTCGGTTTGCATCTTATGAAATGGGTGTGTATATGTCGCGCATGTCCAAAATTTCCACCCTGTTCAACATCGGTGGAAAGGACAGGTTCACCCCGGCTGACATGCTTCATGTCGTAATGCTCGCTGATTTTAAAAAGGCGGCAAACGTATTTTTACAGTCTGATGTGTTTCATGATAGTTTCACTGAACTGCCGAATGCCGATATTGTTCCTTATTGGCAAGGTTCCGGGACTGGGTATGGTTTTAGTGATATTTCAGCGCTGAACATTAAAACCGCATCGGGTACAGATATAACGGCATCTGGTATTCTCGGTGTAATGTTTGACCGTGATGCACTCGGTGTGACTAATCTCGACCGGCGCGTCACAACTAACTACAATCCTAAAGCTGAATTTTACAATAACTGGTATAAATTCGACGCGGGTTACTTTAACGACACAAACGAAAACTTTGTTGTTTTCTTTGTGGCATAATTCCGGTTGACCGGAACCGGAACGCCGGGACACATTAATTTGTGATCCCGGCGTTTTACGAAAGGGGTTCAACATGGAAATAACTTTATGTGTAAATAATAGTGAAAAGAATAAATTAGGAAAAACGCTGTCAAACTTGAACGTTTTTTCCGGCTCACTTAAAGAGGAAACTAGTGCAATAAATCCGGTGGTAATAATGGAACTTGTAAATCCAACCGGGTTTAATTATGCGTATATTCCCGAATTTGGGCGTTATTATTTCATTGATGATATTGTATCTGTCCGCACCGGATTATGGAGACTTTCCATGACAGTTGATGTACTGGAAAGTTTTAAAAACGAAATTCTCGGAATACCTGTCATTTTATCGGATAGCACTGATACCGGGAAAGAATTATATTTACCCGGTAAAGTTTGGAAAACAAAAGTTAAAGAATTAACCGATATTATAAATTTCCCATCCGGGTTATCTGATAACGGCTATTTCATATTAATAACGGCGGGGGGTTAAATTATGGCAGGTACATTGTTTCAAGAATTATTAGATGGTGTAGCTAATTATTACGGCGCGGGTTCCGATCAATGGGCTGAAATTGCCCGTTATGGGGTGAATCAACAAACATTGCCAATTATACAGCAAGTCCCCGGTGTTACTGTTACGTTGTCAAATTCTGGTAAATATTTGGGATATGATTATAACAAAGCGTTCGCGAGTGTATCTAATCCCGCATCTGCTATTGATAGCAATGTACAATCCGGTTCATATGGTACGGGTTCATTTAATGCACGGTTACCCGCAACGGCTGTCACTGACGCATCAACAGGAACAACTACAATGCAATCGGGGGCGCGCGCGGTGTCCACTGGTTCTACTGTTGCCACAATAGCTGACCGTGTTAGTTTGGGGGTTGCGGGAGTTGCTTTAGGAACTAAATTAGGAAAGTTAATTAACAGTGCTATATATTCCGCTGATCCTGATTGGTGGGATACAAACTTTCCTACAATCAACCCGGAAACGTGGGACGATATCGCAACAACACAGGGGGGGAAAAATTTTATTCGTTCTATTTTTGGGTTACAAAATGATTCGGCTACAATGTACATAGATGAACGCGCGCTTGCATATACGTACATGATGTTATTGCAAAATGGGGCGTATTCAACGGGCGGTTATGAAACCGATCAATCACGTGTTCCTAGTTCTTATTTACAGTATCCTAACACTCAATATCATATTGAATGCGGAACATATTTAGATACACTTACTATTAATGACCCCGTAAACCCGACTATAACATGGCGCAGACAATACGGTTTTACTACGGGTGAAGGCTATATTGTTGCGTATTCACTTAACAATAGTAACGGTGAAGCTTCTGTATATTATTGTTCTGAAAATCCCGGCGCAGTTGGTTGGTATCAGGAAAACACTGGAACAATAAAACAACGGCCTTTAACACAAACATGGACACATGGCGGTAAGACTATTTATTATGCACAAGCGGGACTAGGTTTACGTGATAGCACTACATCAACATTATATACTTTTCAACGTAGTTATTATAATGGAAATAATGCATCATTTTATGACGCTTTAATGATTGCGCTCTTTGGAACTATTGAAACCGCAGGGCTTGACGGTATAGAGAATAATCCCCTAGCAAACGAATATATAAATCCCCAATCCCTTATTAATCCCACGACTGGTCAACCTGTAACGCCAAATGATGATCCCGCTGATGTATTACAGGCATTAAAAAATCTTTATCCTGATTTATTTAACGATTCTATCTATGAAGATGTTCCTCAATCTGATGGAACTATACAGCGTTTAACGTATATTCCGGTACCGTATCCCGATACCATGAATTCACAACAACCTATAACAGATACGACGCCGGGAATTAATCCTCAAACGACGCCACAAGTAAATTCAAATACACGTACAGATGAATTATTACAACAATTAACCAATACATTGGTACAGGATTCCACTGTTCCCGGAACGGGTGAAGGAAATACCCCGCCCGCAATAATCCCCACGGGTTCCGCAAATGCGTTGTATTCAATATATAACCCAACACAAACGGAATTAAACAATTTTGGTACGTGGTTATGGTCAAATAATTTTGTTGACCAACTTTTGAAATTGTTTAATGATCCTATGCAGGCAATAATCGGTTTACATAAGGTTTTCGCGCCGCCTGTAATTTCTGGTGCGTCAACTATAAGAGTGGGGTATCTCGATAGTAATGTTTCGTCGAACGTTGTTGGAAACCAATATGTAACTGTTGACTGCGGTTCGGTAAACGTTTCTGAATATTTCGGTAACGTGTTTGATTATGATCCTTTCACGCAAATATACATTTATTTACCTTTTGTCGGCATCGAAAAATTAGATACTGGGGACGTAATGCGCGGTGTAATTGGCGTGAGATATCATGTTGATGTTTTAACCGGTGCGTGTCTCGCTGAAATATCTGTGACCCGTGATGGTGCGGGGGGTATTCTGTACACATTCGCGGGCAATTGTGCGGTGCAATACCCAATTTCATCAGGTTCATATATGGGAATAGTTGCGAGTTTGACAAGTATTGCCGGTGGAGTTGTCGGAACTATTGCAAGCGGCGGCGCGTTGGCTCCGGTTGCAATGGGGGCGGTTAACGGTATAATGAACGCGCACGCCCGCGTTAACCATTCTGGTGCGTTTTCTGGTAATGCGGGTGCAATGGGCGCTAAAATTCCATATCTTATTATTACACGCCCCCAAACATGTTTAGCAGATAATTTCTCTGCGTTCGATGGATACCCGGCAAACAAAACAACAACGCTTTCTGAATGTTCCGGTTTTGTCAAATGCGAGACTTGTCATATTGAAAATATACCCGCGACTGATGCGGAATTATCTGAACTCGAAATGTTGTTAAAAAGCGGAATTATTATATAATTCCGGTTGACCGGAAAATGAAAGGGGTGAGCATATGACTCCAGAAATGTTAGCGGAACTCGAACGCGTAATTGCAACGTTAGGTTTTCCAATCATTTGCGTCATTTTTATGTGGCGTAAAATTACAGACAGCGACGAAAAGCAGACCGCTCTATTAACAGAACTGACAATTGCAATTAAGAATTTAACGGAATATATAAAAGGGGGTGATAAAAAATGATGTTAGTTCATGCATCCATATCAGAAACCGGGGGCGCGGGTTGGGACGGCAACGCAAAAGTAGGCGACCAAACCGGAAAAGAGGTGTGTGTGCGCTCGTGGTATTCTAAGCCGTGGGATTTCATGATGCGTTACCCTGATGAAACAATAGCCGCTAAAGCGGCGGCGGCGGCGGTTAAACTCGCAAATTCTAATCTTGTGGGATACGATCAAAGCGAGCGGAACACGCTTTACAAAGCACTGAAATCATTTAATTTCAACGTTGACGCATATATCGAAAGCGGAATAAAAACAGAAACGGATTGCTCTGCGTTTGTGTATGCTGTATATTGTTGCTTCATCCCCATGATGCGTTCTGATGCTAACGCGCCTGTTACCTCAACAATGAAAGAACTATTCAAATTGTGGGGATTCGTAATTCACACAGGTTTAAAGTACTTAAGAGGTGCAAATGCTATCAATGGCGATATTCTTGTTAACGAAAGTTCTCATACGGCAATTGTTACAGATGGTAGTACAGGGGAAACCCCACCAGTAAATATAATTGATATTCCTATTTATGGGGCTGACGTTGACGCGGCAATATCTGTAATTGCTCATGATGTTATCCGGGGCGGTTGGGGCAACGGTAATGATCGAAAAGAAAAATTGTATGTTGCAATTCAAACGCGTGTTAATGAACTGTTAAACAGCTAAATAAACCCCCGGAATGTTTCACGTGAAACATTCCGGGGGTTGTTTTATTTATCAATATCTTTCCTGATTGTGTCAATCAATGGTTCATTGAATAAATCAGCCCAACACCGGCACCGATAAACACACCACACACATACATGAGGACAACCACGTTTTACCCATTTCCACCACAATAATTTTAAAAATAATACCATTTTAATTAACCACCTTTCCGCACCAAATCAAATAATTTCGAACAATCTCACCAACTTCATTGTCTGAATAAAACACTTTATCTTTTATAAAATGATCTACTATTTTGCGTTCAATACTTGTCGTAGGTTTTGTTATTTTACGTTTATAATTAGGACGGGGCGAAAAATCCGGCGAATACACTATTGCAGTTTCGGGGGTTTTAATGTCCGTTGTTTTCCTGTGAATGAATGTAAAAGACATGTCCTCATGCTGAATAATTTCACATTGCAGTAAGTCACCGGCAAATTCAATAAAATACGTGAACAGAATTTCAGCCGGTGTATATTTCACAGGGCAATGCGGATAAACATCAATTTCCCACGCGCCCCCGGTTATCATTGATAATTTCGGATTATCGAAAGCAAAGTATAAATCACTTTCTTTCCCCTGTTTGTTGGGGGTTGTGTACTCAACCGCAACTGTTAATTCACTCTCGCCGTATCGGTATAAATCAATGTCACCGGGTTTCATTTCCTTTACATGGGTTAAACCCATCTCTTTAAAATATGGGCAATAACGATTTACGGTATTACCCAACATAAAAATAATAACATTTGTTCTATGCCGAACTATTGTTGAAACCACGTTCATAAATAAAACAAATTCATCCGGTAAATACGTTGTTCGTGTTAAAAATTCATCAAAACATATTGTTGTGATATCCGGGTAACTTGTGGATTTATCATGTTCCATTGACGAAATTGAAAACCCGTATGCAAACGGTTTTTCATTCGTGATCCGTTTATCATCTTCATACCGACACAAAAACCAACGTGAACCGTAATAATAAACCCCCGTCCATTCCCCGCCGGTTGCGCGTGAAATTTCGTTATTTGATACAAGCGCGTCAAACATTGTAGCTCCGCGTTTCCCTGTAAAATCATCTTGCCAACGACGTACAATTGCGAGTTGTTCACCGTTTTCGGCAAAACGTTGTAACCCATATTTTAATACAGAATATGTTTTACCGTTTGATCGTTCACCGAAAATAACGTTGTATTGCGCGTTTTTTGTAAGAATGTTTTTTAATGAATAAAATTTCTGTCTCATAATTAACCCCCTTTCTTTTTCCGGTTAACCGGAAAATTATAATTCTATTGTTTCAATGTTTAATAGATAATCCAAATATTCACGAGAAATTTTTAGCGAATAATCTGATTGTTCCAAATGTACACCAGACCGTTCATCATATTCACCCGGAACCCCTAAATAATCAATAACCGTACCTGTTCTCGGTTCATCAATATATGTGTGAGTATTCTTTCCAGTATAATTCGGTGGTATATACAAATCACAATTAAACGCTGAAAAAATTCCCTGTTCACCGTATTTGTTCAACAGATACGGAACACATGTTTTTTTATTCAACCCTGATACAGTTAAATTAAAAGTTCCGCGCATTCTTTCCGGGTTTCGTTCATCATCAGAATATTGCACAAGATAACGTTTTGCACCTAATGTTTTAAATTGTTTGTAATGCCCGTCAAAATCCCACACCCCCAAACATTTTTTAACATGCTTCACTGTCTCCGGTTCTATTGCATCCGGGTTTATTCCATGATATTCCATAGCATGTATTAGTTGTGCGCGTATGGTTTCATTATACCGTTGTATATATTCAAGATGATTTTCAGCGTTTAACACCTTTACACTGTCAGTATCAGAATACACATAATCACTGCCGAATTCGCATATTCCCGTGAACAGGTTACGACGGGCGTATGCTGTCACCCATACCCCCCATGGATAGAACAAAAATCGCGAACGTGATCCATTATAATCTTTTATTGCCTGTTCAAAATCAGGTGTTTCGGGTGTCTGCCAATCATTCCCGGAATAAATAATCTCGGGGCGTACAATGTCAGTAACCGCCATACCATAACATGAGTTTAACATTTCTTTACTTTTCAGATATTCGATTTCTTTCCCGTCAACACCTTTCAACGTTGTTTTATCACTGTATAGTTTCAAAATAGCCTTAACAAAATCCGTTGGTAAATAATCCTTTTTATATCGTCGGAATGTTCCAATTTTCAAATGATCCCACGTATAAAATTGCTTTATTATTTTAAAATCCTGTTCTGTTACAGTTGTAAATAAATGAGCCGCTGACACAACACGCCCATTATTAACAACCGCTTCTTTCACCCCCCAACACCGGGAAACCGAAATGTAACTGTCGAACCATAATCGGGATTGCAATCCCACAAATTCAACATCAAATAAACAACAATAAAGTTTTAAATTTTTATCGAATTGTTCTTTATTTGTAATTTCCACGCATTCGCTCGAACTCATAGGAAATTTTTCAGATAACATAACGCATGGATAACTTGACGTAAAGTCAAATGATGTAACACCGGATACGACTTTCCCGGAATAAAAAGGATTAGCGTGAGTAAACCCCCCTTGAAATGCTCTTTTTAACTGTTTATATTCATCAGGTGTTAACCGTAGCCCTTTCATTATATCCATATATCGTACCCGTTTAAATGATTTCTTTCGAGATATACCCGTTTCATAAAAACAGGAATTTCGGCAATAATTGCGGACATAACCCGTTTTTGTTAATGGAATACGTGAAATACTTCCATCCTGTTCGATACGTTCGGCAATATACGCCATTACTACCCTAACGTCATTTACACAATATGAAATTTCTTCCTGTGTAAGCGGGGTTTTTTTGTGACGTATTTTTTCATAGTCTAAGTTTCCAACTAATTTCCTAACAGTGTATGTTCGTAATTCATCCCCCAATTTTGCAAGGGAATACCCCGAAAGTAAATATGAACAGCGAAACTCAATACCGGCAGTTGTCAGCGCATATATCGGTTTTCGATTATCAATTGAAAAAACTTTTTCCCATTCGAACCATTTTCGCATAAACTGAAATTCATACGAAAGATTATGCACGTAAATAATCAGCCGTTTTTCATTAGTTAAATTTAATTCATTGCATAGGGTTTCAATTAACAAAATAAATTCACTCCATTCTCGTCCAACAATAACCGCGCCATATATTCCAAATGTCCACTCATACATTATCGCGGTTTTTTCTTGCTCGCCATTTCCGGTTGACCGGAAAAATGAACTCGTTTCAATGTCAAACGAACATGGAACATTGAAATATTTTGTTTTCTTATTTGAATAGGAAAATCTGAAATTCGGACGAACCATTTTAAGCACCGACATAATTTCTGTCGGTTTATAAATTTCATTCGATTTCAAAAAATCCGGAAACCCCATCAACCCCATCATTCAACCCCGCGTGATCCTCATATATATTCGACAGATTTTCATGCAATGCCGTTGCGATTTCGTCCGCGCTTTTATCCGTATCTGTTACCATGTCGACAACATCTTTTAAAACTGAATATTTCAAACCACGGTTTGCAACTTCGGGGGACAATTCTTTTAATTCTTCATAGGCTTTCCATACATCGTCAAATTGACTTGCCGTCATTTCAACACCTTGCTTTTTCAAACCTTGAATAGTTTCTTTTTTGACTTGCTTCCATCCTTTCAATGTTCCGGTTTTCGCTTGCATGAAATTCTTAGCACGAGTATATTCAGCGCGTAATGCATTCAAATCTTTTCCTTTTGTGGAAAACGCGCCCCCCGATCTTAACACATGCCTAATTGCCGGGGAACTTTCCCCCTTCTTTTCAAATGAACGCAAACGTTTATTTCCCGCCGAAACTAACCGCCCCACAACTTTTCGTAATTCTGAAGTATTCAATTTATTAAATGTTTCCATATCCATATTCAAAATAGCTTGAACGGACATACCCGAAACAATAGACGGTTGTTTATATTTCCGAGCCATATTCTACGCCCCCTTTAGTAAAATGATCTGGTTTCATGCCGTGAATGAAGTACCACAACAAAATACGGGCATTATCATTTCGTCCCGTTTCAAATGCTGAAATATTTTCGACTGAATACCCCGTATCAGCGGCAACATCAGATTGATTAAAGCCATGACTACGCCTAAATTTCTTACACCGCCTACCCATTTCACACAAATTAATAATCATGCTGTCCCCTTTCGTAAAAATAACCGGGGGTATCGGTTCCCCCGGTTATGCGTCCGGTTCCCCGGCAATTATTCGTAATCGTCCAGACTATGATCGACAAACGGCGCGCCGGGTTCCCATCGTGAAACCCACAATGTATATGAAAGACCGGGTTCCCCGGTATCCTCACGGGTAAATTCATGAGTTGCCATATTAGCATCACCCTTATTAAACTTAATATTCATCGGGCAATTTTCCGGTTTCGGGTTTCCCGCATCATCCCGAAATTTAACCGCAACTGTCTGCTTTGTTCCGTCCTTACGAGTAAGGGTTGACAAGTAGGAAAAGAAAGTTTTCCCGTCTGATGTAGTACGTTTTTTTGCGAAAATAGCAATTTCCATTATGTTTCCTTTCCGGGGTTAACCCCTGTAAAATAGTGAATAATGTACCCCGGTTTTGAAACGGAACCGGGAAACCGTTACACCTAACTTAAAGAGCATATTTTTTAACTATATTAATAGGTAACACATATTCGTTACCGTCCGAGTCCCAAAGTGTGATGGTGTCAACTTCCGTTTCCGGTTCCCCATCATCTTCATCAGTTTCTGATTCCTGTTCGGGTTTCATTTCCTGTTCGGGTTCCGGGTCAACGTGAGATTTCACAACGCGAGAAATTTCTTTCGCGGACATGTCCGGGGTAATTTCCCCATTGATTACTAACTCAACCGCCAATTCATGCCCCGCAGGTAACATCTTTTCAATTTGGGTTTTGCTGAAATCATTTACCGATCCTTCAGCTATAAGGTTCGAACCGTATCCGGTGGTCTTACCGGATGCATTTACAATCCTGCGGGTGTATTCTTTTCCAATTGTCAAAAGAGAATAAGATGCGGATTTCTTAATTCCGAACGCCTTTTCAACCCATTCATGAACAGTATTAAAACCATCATCTTTGTAACATTCCGTCGCATCAACATGTGCAACAGTGTAGGCAATTGCGAACCAATTCTTTTTAATCGAATCGCCCAACTTGAAAATAAAATCTGTTGATTTCTGCAATTCCTTATTACTAAAAGAAACTGCGTTTGTTGCCGTTACTAAAAATTCCATATTATACCGCCTTTCTGTATGTTTTCCGGTTGACCGGAACCGTATGTTAAACAGGGGTTCCCCCTGTAGGACACTTGAAATTCAAATGCCCTACGGGCATTATAATGTAAAAAACGTACATTGTCAATACCTTACAATAAAAATTAACAAAAATTTAACATTTACCCTTTCCGGTCAACCGGAAAATGTTTCACGTGAAACAATTCCCG
>AUXO010555051.1_pt1 | contig 13117 bp, 13 predicted proteins | sample 768731 | NCBI WGS metagenome assembly AUXO01 (sample SAMN02715735, study PRJNA202380) | gut metagenome | biome: sheep rumen | host: Ovis aries | place: New Zealand: Palmerston North
TTTGCTGATGTCAAGGGGCAAGAAAACGTAAAACGTGCCCTCGAGGTAGCAGCGGCAGGTGGACACAATCTGATAAAAATATGTCCAATTATACAGGAACGCAAAATGCTTGATTTACAGAACTTTACCATATCTCCTCGTTTCTTAGCCCCTTATTTTCTCCAAAAACTTGCAGCTTAGAAATTTTGTGATTTGAGAAATTCTTTGTAATTTTACTGCCGAATTCAAGGAGATTATGACCTCTGGGTGGTGTTTTCTCCGCAAAGGTAAATAAAAAAATTGAAACCTATGGTAGATTTCGGTAAGAAATGCATAATTTTAACACGAGTGTCCACATCACAACAAGATTATCAGTTTCAGTTGGATGCTCTTTATAAGTATGCGGAAGAGTTAGGTTTAGACCACCCCCTAACAGATATTTCTACCAAAGAGTCAGGATTCCGAACTATGGATTCTAAAGAGGGTTTCAGGAAGGTTATCAATTTTCTCCGTGAGAATGATTGCCGAATAGTCCTATGTACGGAGCTATCACGATTGGCCAGAGAAAAGATAATCCTGGAGCAAATTAAGGAATGGTTCGTTACCAATAAGGTTCAATTGTGTGTTAAGGATCAGAACTTCAAACTTTTCAATGACAAAGGTGAAGTTGATATGACCACAGATATTATCTTTTCTGTTTATGCTTCAATGGCTCAATCTGAAATGAGAGAGAAGAAAAAGAGAATGTCAAGAGGACTAGGGACATTACTATCATCAGGTTATTCTATTGTTGGGCCAGCAGCATTTGGCTATTCAAAACGTAAGACTACCGAAAAGATAAATGGCAAGTATAGATCTGAATTAAACATAAATGAGGAACAGGCAAAGCAAGTACGTACCGTTTTTGATTGGGCTTTGAACGGAATTGATGGTGATAGAACACGTTGCTCCGTGAATGCCATAGTAAATGAGTGCATTGCCAGGGGATTTGACAAGTATCTAACAAGTTCGAGCAACGTTAAGAAATGTCTCAATAATGAAGGATATACTGGGTCCAAAACAACTCATAACAAGAGGAAAAATCCAGCCTATTGGGAATATGGGCACAAAGAAGAACCTCCATACATTGAAAGCCGAAGCCATGTCATCAAATATCCACCAATTATATCCAAGGAGCTTTTTGAGGCAGTTCAGGCTAAGATGAAGTCTGGGTATAACCATTTGGAAAAGATTGGTTCCAATGTATATGCCGATAAATCACGAAACCATGTGACCCTATTGGCGAAGACACTCATCTGCCCTGTATGTGGTCATTTCCTCGTTGGCAACTATAGGCAGAGAGATGACAGATTGATGGCATATTATCGATGTGCAGAGTCACACGACAAAAGAGCCACCTTTGCTATGCCCCTATTCGACACCATAATCTGGAGTTTCTGCAAGAGCAATTGGGATGCTTATGATGAGTTTCTTAAAAAGGCGGCAGGAACAGACACTACGGAGATAGAAATGCGTATAACCAACTTCTATAAAAAAATAGAAGAGGTGGAACAAGAAAGAGAAGAATTCCTGGAACAAGCATTCAGCTATGGCAAAGTATCCCCCAAAAGAAAAGAGTCGATTGATAACAAAGTGGCGGAGTATGATGGACAACTTGAAGAATTACGTTCCTTCATTGTCAAAGAGCAGGAATCTCTTGAGAGTATTAAGCGAATGAATGATCTTCAAGACACTCAGGCTACCATCGAGTCATCAAAGAGCGAAATGAAGAAATATATCCAAATGATAGTTAAGGAGGTCACTCCACTGTATAAAACTGTCAGGTCTTACGTCGTTCAAGTTATTCTAAACAACAATATTGAGATTCTCAACACCTCGTCTTCTGATAAGGCAGAACAAGAAATTCCATTATATATCATTGTAGATGGAATACAGGGTGTTAGTCCTAAACTTAAATATATTTATTCTCCAGGTGTAAGCTTTAATAGAACTACTGGAGCATTTAATATTGAAGGTAATGACTATGCATTAAGCGAAATCTTTGAAGATATAGATGATAAAATTTCGATGAGCTTACCCTTTAGGAGATTGGACATTTATCAAGACGATACTCCTAAGATGATGTAGCATTTTTACTTCGCGCGCAAAAAAAAGGACACCACTGTCGATGTCCTTACAAAATTCTTATTGCCTTAATACCCCTTAGCTTGGCTCCAGCACATGGAATCAACTTCATCAGGTCTGTAGCTTTAGCAGTCTTGTTAAGTCCAAGATTGTCATATATGTTTTGTAGTTTTTCCTTGGCTTCGGCTTTACTATACACTGCACCACTCATGAAGACCTTCTTAACCTCAGTCACGATGTTAGGTAGAGAAATCTGGTTCTTGAATTCATACTTTAGACTGGTTGGATTATAGCCTAAAGCCTTAATTCGCTCTAATGGTAATTGGTTAAAATATACAGCTATGTCCTGATAACCATTCCGGTGCATCATTTCAAACAGAACATCCTTATGCTGAGGGCACTTCGTGAATGCGTCATACAGGAGGTGAATCTTATCAGTTGTAGTAGGCTGAGTCTGGAGAGCCAATCTTATCTGCTCAACCTCTTGTGGATATACAGGTGTTGCCATGGTTGAACGAATAATGTAAAACTTGTGATTCTTGACAATATCACGCTCATAATCATCTGACAGGACTAGTAGAGGGTTTACTACCGGCTTACCTCCAGATGTTGTCAGGTAATATTCATTGGGATACTGATTCATGGAAGCCTGGAGATTAGATAGTTGGAGATTCTTCAAACTAGCTGGAGCACTTTGCCAAAGCTTTATCTGATCTTGGCTAGCTTGGATTTTCTGCTGTTTGTAAGCATTATACTCTGCATCACTTAGACTCTGTTTGTTGCCTACATAGTAGATATGCACTATCTCCCTGAAGAAATTTGACTGGAGTCTTTGCCTGCCAACAATCTGTACTATATCCGTCCCTATGTCGTATGACAGACAGGACACGTTGTAGTTAGCCACGACAAATGTTGAAGCGCTTTGACTGTAAAGGTCCACTCCCTCAAAGGCTGTTCTGGTCACGAAAGTCCATGTGGTGTGCTTTTCCCCCTTCTTCGGGATTGTTGTCGTAATAGCCAGTCTTCTATCAACCTTTCTTAGTCTTGTTCTGTTTCCCTGAGTGCCGGCACAGATAACTGTCACGTCAGAAGGGTTGATAAAGTTATGCTTATTGATATACCAGTTTAGAATAGTACAGATGTCTTTGACGCTGTTAAGGAAAATTACAGCCTCATAACTATATACCACTGCACCATCACCATACTCGATATGGTCAAAGATATTCCTTCCAGAACGATCACTATGTGTCTGGTAGTACTTATAGATCTTATCAAAGGCATCCTTAGATCCTTTACAAGTGTCAGTCTTAACATCAGCGGGCCTTACTCCATCCCAGTCTAAGGTTAGATATTGAACAGAGTTCTTGAATAAAGGAATCTGTTCTAGATAACTCTGCATTGGTGTAGCTGAGATAAACAGTACTGTGTCATAGGTAAAGAGCCTAACGAGAAAGTCTGAGAGAATAGAGTTCAGAGTGTCCTCTTTCAGTTTAATGTCCTTAATGAGACAGTGGCACTCATCAACTACTATTCGGTTGACAAAGCTTCTAATGTCAAATTGTAGCTCATTCTCCAGCGTATCACATAAGGTTGAGAAAGAGTCATAGGTCACTAATAACTTTACAGGTTTCTTTGTCTGGAATCTTCCACGTAGATAGTTCTCTAAGTCTTGTTTTAGTGCCTGAAGGCTCTTTGTCCTGTCAAAATAGAAGCAGACCTCATCATTGACATTCATCTGTTCTAGCTTGTTCCTTAGAAGCATTATTCTAGGCGAACATAGGATAACATTCTCATCGTTGACTAAGCACCATGTCGTGAAGCCACAGCCTGTGACACCTTTGTTGATTACTGTCTTGCCAATTGGCAGATATTGGCTAATTGTAAAGCTGCCATCATCATTAACCCAGTCTGTAATGTAATTTATACCTGGATCGATTTTTATAACTTTTTCTTTTGTCATATTAATTATATTGGGGTCTTTTTCATTTTCATCAAAAAAAATTGAACTATCCCCATATATCAGGAAAACAGACTATATGGTGCCCTATTTCACTAATTTCAGAAGCATTTTTTATATAATTGAAAAAAAACCTTAATGTTTCGTTATCTACCGACCGAAGGGAGGGGATAACGCGAGAATTAAAGGTTAAATGTTAGTTTCTCGTCGGGGTTGCCCTCGTCATGCCACTCCGCTATCGCTACGTTTCATTCCTCGCCCATCCATGCCGCCCCGACGAGCGAAGCGAGGAGTAAGGCTAAATCCTCATATCATTCTTCGCCAAGCTAAAGCTAGTCTAAGAATGATAAGCCATAATCCCCATTATCATGGAGATATATTTCTTTCAATGATAGCCGGAAGGCGTCTAAAGACACCTTCATGTCTTTAATCCAGAATGATATTTTTATTCTTTTCTTTCAATGAATAATCGGTATGAAGTCCAACCCACTTCGCTTCGCTCAGTGCCTTCCCTCTTGTCTTCCACTTCGTTCCAGCCAAGCCAGGACTTCATACAATCAACCCTGAACTTTTCCTCAGACCTCGCTTCGCTTCGGTCCTCGTCAAAACTTTTCTTTTTCAATCAAAAATGAGAAATTTTCTTCAAATATCCTCTCTGAAATGATGAATATGGGAGTTCCGAAAGGGTTGAAACCTTATGCATGATAGTAAGACTGACTAAATCGTCTTACTGGAAGTATTATGCTTGATAATAAATATAAAAAATTAAATTATGAGTCAGCCCCCCAGTCATCTGGTGGGCTGCTATCAGGGGTAATTTATCGGTACACGCTGAATACTCCTGGTATTGATTGTGGTAAGGTCTATATCGGCCATACCATGCATGAGCATCAAAGGAAGAGACAGTGGAACAATCTTCATAACTCCAGATATGGTGGTGATAAGATTCAAAATGCTAGAGCCAAATATGGAGTGAAGGATTGGAACTATGACGTTCTCGAAGCTCTCACAGCAGCAACCGAGGAAGACCTACGTGCTAAACTAAGACAGAGAGAAACTTACTGGATTACTAAAGAGTTCGCTGACACGAACGGCTTTAACTCCTGCAAAGGCTCTGGTATGCAGGGAAAGCATCACACCGCCCATAGCAAGCAACTGATTTCCCAAAATCACAGGAGTTATCAGACTGCCAATGCAAAGACTAAAATCTCTTCTTCTATGAAAGGTCGTGTTGTGTCTCAGGCTACGAAGAGTAAAATTTCTGCTGGAAATAAAGGCAAGAAACGAACTCCTGCTCAGAACCAGGCACAGAGTAAACGACTGAAAGGAATTGAGCCAAAGGCGGCTTCTGCTGGACTACAAGCTTACATCCAGAAGAACGGGCATGGACCGACGCTAGGTATTCAGCAATCCGCTCAGGCTAGAGCCAATATGAAGAAAGCTCAGCAAAGCAGAGGTACAATAACGTATGCCATCTTCCCTGACGCTCATGAAGAACAATTCCCCACTATGTTAGACGCTGCTAAGGCTACAGGTCATATGGTAGGTTCTGTAGCTAATGCTATCAAGTCTGGTGGGAAAACAAAGAAAGGGTTCAAATTCCATGTTTGAAAACCTATTGAACATAGCGATGGGCGATATTGCAACCTATCAAGAGGGAACTGTTTCCCAATCGCTTAATGAAGAACACTCCAGTGAAGAAGATTTGGAGTTGAAGGTACTGGAGGAACACTTTGGCACCTTGAAGAACGGAAAGGTTATCAGTATCTCTTTGCAGGAATTGCTGAAAATATTACCTCGGAAGAGACAGAGGAGTGATGCTTACAAAGGACTGATAACGAAATTAACCAAGAGAGGTGTTAAACTTAATATCACCTCACATAAAAAAAGTAATAAAAATGATAGTAAATTTGACTCAAACAGTAAATCCAAAAACTAAGAAAGGCTTCTTAATTAACTTCGAGTATGTGAATCTTGACAGACCTGAACAGCTTATAATAGACGATATTCAAGACATCTTGGACAAGTATATCAAGGGTTGGTATAAGGTTAGTGACTTCAAATGGATCTCTGCTGACAAGTTTTCACTCACGATTGAACGTACCGACCATGAGGTTTATATTTTGGGTGACGAGATGATTGGCAAAGAGGATATGAAACTGCTTAGTGGTTTGAGAGATGATACCTTCGATCCGATAAATGGAAATCCCCTAATAGGACCGCTAGTGCCTTGGTACGACAACCAGTTCCACGCTCCGACGGACGCATTTGAGTGTCTCTATGAAAAAGAGCAAGATGTGGTGGCTGGTGTGAAGTGTAATATTAAGGTCTACCCAACGGAGAAGGATTTGAAGATTGAGGTAGAGTTTAAGTAAAAAAGAAAATGTACCACTTTTTGGTACATTTTCTTTTTTACATTCAAACAATTCAAGATATGACGACTAGTATGTAATAGTTCTCTCCACTATCTCATCCCAATCTTGCTTGTTATCATTAACTTTTACACAATATATCCAGTTTCCTTTGGAATCATACTTGTAGGACAACGTTCTTGTGTTTTTTCCTCCCAATAAGACATCCACAAAAATCTTTGCCTCTAGTCCCTTAGCATTGTACTTGTACGTTGTCGTAGCAAAACCTCCTTCAATACTGATTAACTTTCCTGATTGATTATATTTATAATGACCAACTACAAGATCTCCTTCCCATTTTACAAGGCGATTATTTGTAAAATGCTTCTTGGTTTCTTCTTTGCCATCCTTATTATATTCAATCTCAACACACCTAATTCCATTGTAAGTTCGCTTCCACATTCTTAGTATCTCACCATTATTATTGGTGCGTTTAACAACTGAAAGCTTCCCTTTTAAATATGTATAAGTAAACGTCTCACCATTATCATCCTCAACTTTTACAAGTTGTCCCTGAGCGTTGTAATTATAAGACCGGGTGCTTTTCTTTACTACTGACTCTACAATTTTACCTTTAGTGTCAAAATTATATGTTTCTTCAGATTTAATCTTACCTTTGGTCGTTTCTCCAAAGGCTGTCTTTCCTTCATATGTGACAACTTTAATTATTCTTGCTCCTGAAGCATTATATGATTTTGCAGTTTGGGCAGTAGGATATTCTTCTGCATAAAGAATAACAGATAAGGAGGAGAGAAAAAAAGTAAATAGGTACTTGATCATATTTTTATTTTTAAATTTTGTGCCATGTTAAATATTTAAACATGACGGGGTTAATATTTAATGTCTTTACTCAATCTTGTATGGCCCTTGCATCCATACGCTTATCTCATCACCTTGGTAGTTAAAGGCTGCCACGTCAATGAACAGACCTCCATCTCGATAGAAACTAACATAAACGTAAGAACGTCCTTCTGTATATACATTATTGATGATGTTGTATGCTATTATTCCCTTGCCTAACACCGCTTTGTTCTTTATAGTCAGGGGAAAGTTATACCATTTCTTATTTCCTGTGTCATAGAGAGAAAGCAGGACAGTCTTCTTTTTCTCGTCTATACTGACTTTGGCAAATGTCTTCTGATGACCTGACTGTAGATACTTATCCTCCTCACATGTATATAGATTGTATGAGGAGAAATAGTACGTCTTTGCCTGGATATTTAGCAGAACATACAATAATGAGAATATTATATACAGCCGTTTCATTTGAATTATATTACTTCTCTTTCGCTTTTATCTTCAACGTGGATGCTAACATACTTTGTATAACACATTCTACAGTTTGTCCTTCTTTTTTGTCTTTAGAAGCCATTTTGCTACATATAAGTATATAACCAACAGTATTGCATAAACAATCACGGAAGGAATGATGATTACCTCCTCATCTATCCACCAGTCAGGATAACTATAATTTAGATGAAATATATAAAGTGCTATAGCAAAAACTGCTGTAGCGATAAAAGGAATTATCTTATACACAAGATCTTCTTTAGACATCTTGGTTGGAGCGATAGCTGATTGGGGTGCAGGTTCTTCAACTCTGATCACTTTTGTAATAGGCTCTTCCTTTTTGGTTTCTTCCTGTTTTATTGTGGCTTCATCTTGCATATCCATTTGAGAATGTTCTGGAGATGCAGAAACGTCTTTTGTAATGAATCTTGCAGCCATTATCTTCGCCTTCTCACTATTAAACTCATCCTGAGTTAATATTCCTTCGTCAAGCAATTGCTTAAGCTCTTTGAGCTTTTCTATTACCTCTTTTTCCATAGAGCCATATTCAGTTTCATTTATTATACTTTTTATTCATAATAAGTTATATTACGGTATTGCTCTTCTCCATTTCTAATACGGGAAGTCCAGTTTCCATGAGAGTCATATTCAATGTCAGTGTAAGTGATATTTTCTGTACTAATCACGTTTTCGTATTCCTCGTCCAAGTGGTCTATTTGTTCTCCAACCCTTTGGCCTTTAAGATTATATTTGTAATAGACATTAACACCTTCACCCATATGACCATACTTATATCCTTCAAGTCGAGTTCCATCAGAATCATATAAGAATTCGTAATGTCCATTGCTTGTTCGAGTAAATCGTCCATTTATTTTATCCAAAAAGATGGATGGCAAATTAACCACTGACATTAATTCTCCCTCTTTGGAAAAACCATATGTCGTAGATTCAAATGGTGTTAATGATGGAGTTTCTGTAAGTGTTTCTACGTGGCCTCTTAAGTCAAAGAACGCTAAATCGGGAGTAACGAATGCGTCTCTTTCTACGCCAGAATCTTCCTCAGCCCCAACTGTATCTGTATTTGTAAAACCACTAAAGCCTGCGTTATTTTTTACATAGACTATTATGCCGAAAATTAATAAAATGATAGCACCAAAGATTAATAGTCCTTTTGTTGAACTGCTATCTTCGTCCGACTTTGAAGTCAATATTTTTGTTTTAGTAGGAGTCTCTATTTGTGAAGAAACGCTCTTGTTTACATTCACATTGGTTATCTCATCCTTTGAAGATTTGACTCTATCCAGTTCGAGTAAGTACTCTTCCTGCGTTAAAATCCCCTGTTCCTTCAATTCACGAAGTTCTCTTACTTCTTGGGATTCCTCTGACTGTACTAATTTCGATTGTATTTGAGTATCACCTTGTATAGGCTTCACATATTTCTCCATAAGTTTAGCCTTTTCTACATTGAACTCTTCCTGCGTTAGAATTCCTTCATCAAGCAATTGCTTGATTTCCTTTATTTTCTCTATTATTTGAATAGCCATAACTTATCTTTCTCTTTTAAAGTGTATTTATAGTATACAGAGTCGTTTCTAACCTGATGATAAAATTCTATCTATTATCGTCATATTGAGTTGCAAATTGCATATATCAGACAACACGCAAAAACTGCAACGAGAAGGTATATTATCAACGGATTGGAACCACCATTATCATCACTCTTATTTTTGGATGAGTCTGCAATGTCATTTATAATGATGTCTTTAGCAGGCTCGTTTTCAGGAGGACTTTGCATATTTAATCCTTGATATGCAACAGTTTCATTAGTTCCTTGAACCTGTATAGGCGTGGTTTGAGAATCTTCTCTTTTAGGCTCAACATATGTTCCCATAAGTTTTGCCTTTTCCACGTTGAACTCTTCTTGCGTGATAATTCCTTTATCAAGCAATTGCTTAAGTTCTTTGAGCTGTCCGACTACTTTGGTATCCATTGTAACTTATATTTTAATTTCAGGAAGTTAATACTTCCTTTTTTATTTTATCAAACTCTTCTTGGTTGATAGCTCCACTATCAAGTAACTCTTTAAGCTCAATCAGATTCTCTTTCTTTTCTGCAAAATTAATTTCTGGCTGATTTGTATTTGTAGTTTGTATTTCTTGAGGGATAATTTGAGAGACTTTTGTCGTACTCTCATTGATGCTATATATACTATTTACACTCCTTCTGTAAAAGTAATAAGGAGCTAACACCACTATGAGAGCAATTATTACAATAGAAAATGAGCTTGATGCAGCATCTACTAAATGCAAATACTTAAGAAGATCATTTTCTGCATCTGCAATAATAAAAGATGATATAACACAGGCAATAGCCACTACACCATATGAGATATTCAAATATGATGGCTTTATAGATTTCCACTTATATATATTCCAACCATTCAATGCGAGAAATGCAAAACATAAGAAACAAGCGAAGGCTGATAGACCTTTCGCGATTGAGGAAGTAGTGATTATTTCTCTTACCTCAGGATCCTGTGGCATAGACATTTGAACTCCCGCAGAAGATTCTACTATAGATATGATTTCTTTAGCACCGTCGCCTAAAAATGGAGTATATGTACTCAGGTGTCTCAAACTATCCATTCTGTAAGCGAGATTCAGAGGTTCTTCTCCCCACTTTGATAATGTCATTCCCATAAAGGCTATAATTACAGGAGCCCAAATAATACCACCTGGATTATTACCCTTGAGAAGAGGGTGTTCTTTTAATACCCACCTTCTTAGAAAGAAAGCGCCAACCAATAAGGCTAAAGCAAATAGATCATTTGATGACATAGTACTATTATATATTGTCTATACTCCACAACATAGGCAGGTTTTAGTTATAGGATACAAAAAGGATGGAGCTCATTATTGTCCATCCTCACTTGCGGCTCTGGTAAACCTTGAACGAAACGACGATAACTTCACCCCATCCGCATATCAATGAATAGGGCTCGTTAACCAAGAGCCTTTACTATCAAAGGTATGCTAAATGGGCATATAAGTATCTTTCCGTCGTTCAATGAATTTTACCAGAATTTCAAGTGAACAGATAGAACTTAATGCCTTCTTGACATTCGGCTATTCCCACCTACCTGAGTACGTGAGCCTCCGAAATGCATTTGCAAAAATACTCTTTATTTTTTATTTAACCAAATATTTCTTTAAAAAATATGCGACATTTGAAGCGAAATCGTGCAAAAATAGGATAAAAAGAAGAGAGCATTACACCCTCTTCCTCTTTACATTAATCATCGACAATCTCAAACTCATGAAAGGACATCCAAACGTCATCATCATCTTCATGTTCTTCTAGATACTCTTCAATGCCTGCTTCTATCTCAGCCACCGTATTCACCTCCCTCCCCAGGAGTTTTGTCATATACTCACAGGCATCAGGGAGATTTTCAAAATACTCACCCCCCTCGTAGTTATCAAGAAAGAATCGGTCAGTGAAAAAGTCGCCGTTAGAATCATTAGTACAGTATCTTTCACATCCTGACTCCTGATCACGATAATAAACTTTGATGGATGGAAAAACCTTCTCAATACACTGCCTGAAACCCTCTTGTTCACACCATGCAGTGTTTTGAAAGATTGTCAGCACGTTATCATCTAGTTCATAGTCAATTACCTCACCTCTGCAACGGTATTTCTCCCAGTCTTCACCGAGAGCATCGATTATACAGCCAAGCCATAGTACACCAAAGCCATTCTTAATACGAGGTCTTTTTCTCTTACTATTGGCTTCTAATACCTTGTAGAGCGACCTTACTTCCTTCTTGTCGCCCACACACTTATAAGTTGTATCACACCAGTTAGGCATAGCTATTCCTCCTTTAGGAAGTAAGTTAAGTGGTTAAAATTTGATGAGTATGGAGAAGTCGTTATCATCTTGAAGCCACTACCAAAGCGGCCACGATACTTTGACAATCTCCAATGCTTTGAAGAACTCTGGCCTCTCCCCACGCTTGAATGGTGTGGTATAAAGCCATGTCTCATAAGTCTCTTAATGGTATTTCTCTGCTCCTCATCATATACAAGGGCAGAACATACTGATGATGGATGGAGTGTATGAATTGTAGCCCCATCCTGGTTGTTTACATAACTATTCATTGTAGTTTAGTGTTTAATGTTGTACCTTTTGAGCAGGACGTACACCTGTGATGGTCTGAACTCATAACCCTGAGAAGTTACGAACCCCTCTTGATTCAAGGTTTCGGCCATTTCAGTCAATGTCTTGCCCTGTTCCGCTAAAACTCTAAGCATGGCGACAGCTCTTTTGTTGTTTGGGTTGTCGGCAGCTTTCTTTTTGTTTGTTTCATTGCTCTTGGCAATAGCCTCTATGTGCTTATCAAGAAGGTGCTCAGGATTACCCAGTCTGTTTCCTCTTGCCTTCTTAGCAGCTAATGCCTGTTTAGTACGTGTTGAGATAAGTTCTGCTTCATACTGACTGATAGATGCCAAGATATGCAGAACCATCTTGTTAGCTTGTGGGAAGTCACAGAAGACTATCTCCACGTCAGATTCAAGTAGAGCAGACAGGAAGCTCACGTTTCTCGCCAGTCGATCGAGCTTAGCCACTATCAGCTTTGCACCGTATGTCCGGCACTGTGATAAGGCTTCCCTTAGTTTCGGTCGCCCCTTGGTTGTTTTCCGTCCACTTTCTACTTCTACATATTCAAAGATTGGTTTTCTCTCGCCGAGGTAATTCTGTATTATCTCCCTCTGTGCTTCAAGACCCAATCCTGAATAACCTTGCCTTTGTGTACTCACTCTGAGGTAAGCCACAAACTTTTCTGTTTCATCTTTTAACATTGTTTTCGTTTGTTAGACGGTCGTCTTGTTATTGAAAAAGTGATAAGGAAGGGCAAAACCTGCCATATTCTGATATTTCACAGATACAGAGATTTCACCCTTCCTGTTGTTTTAGAGAATGATGATTTCCATAGGACTGACTTTCTCAGGATTGTCGGGATTTGTGAGAAGTGAATATTCCTCAGCCACTCGTTTCTCATAGTTCTCGACTTTTTCCACAGCGTTGTCTATCGTAGAAATCAGTTCGTCAAGAAAGATTGATTTGTGAGTTGCAACTACAGTCCCTTCATCAGAGACCAGCGTAACTTCAAACAAGTCTTCTCCTTCGTTGAGTTGCACCTGCACCTTACCCTTGTGCTTGAAACCCTGCACATGGAACTCGATGCCACACTTAATCGGTCGTATGCTCTCCTGGTCTAAGCCCCAGGAATATACAATACCCAAGTTTGAATAGAGAATAGTTAGTATATACTGACCAATCTCCATGTCATGCT
>AUXO016916023.1_pt1 | contig 13116 bp, 13 predicted proteins | sample 768731 | NCBI WGS metagenome assembly AUXO01 (sample SAMN02715735, study PRJNA202380) | gut metagenome | biome: sheep rumen | host: Ovis aries | place: New Zealand: Palmerston North
TTAACGTTTCGGGCACGTTTCCCGCCACAATGGCTTGCGCAAGACCTTCCACGATGGCGGTTTTACCAACACCGGGTTCACCGATCAAGACGGGATTGTTTTTGGTTCTGCGGGATAAGATCTGAATGATCCTTTCGATCTCATTTTTTCTTCCTATCACGGGATCCAATTTATCTTGCTTTGCTTTCCGTGTAAGATCTTCGCCCATGCCTTTCAAGGCTTCTTCCACCTTGTCGTTTCTTCCGTTTTGGGGTTTGCCCATGCGATAGTCCTCTTCCTCTCTTTCTCCCATACCCGAAGCCATCTTTTGATAAAGATTTTTCAGGTCGGCAAACAAATCGTCGTTTTTATCCTCTTGCTGAGCACGCTTGTCCACGAAAAATTCACGGCGTAATTCATCAAAAAGAAGAGACGCGTTCACGTTAAAGGACATAATAATGCTTCTTGCGCGACATGGTGTGCGTAAAATGGATAAAAAGATATGAATGGGATCGATTACGCCACCGCTGAAACGATCGGCCAATTCCTGCGCGCCGTCCAAAACTACCGTTGCGTTTTGGGTAATTTTGATACCGCCGTCAAAGTTTCTTACAACTTCAATCTTGCAAACCACACCAGAAAGAGTTATGCCGCTTGCTTCCGCTCTGGCGGCAATTTGTTTATCGGTGGCAAGTACGCCTGCAAGAAGGTGTTCCGTGGCGATCAACCCGCCCGTTTTCGCTGCGATCTTACTCGCATAATCCACTGCTGCTTCTGTTCTGTTGGAAAAATTGTAATACATAATATTTACTCCTTATCGGTAATAGTCTTTCGTACCGTTCGAGCACGTGCAAAATCGCGTGCTTCGGACGTGTTTTCGCACTCCGTAAGCCTTACTAAGGAGTAAGGTTTGCAAAGGAGCGCCAAATCGTCAAGATTCACGTGATCCATATCCACAAGACCGAGTATCACGCCAATCTTGACAGAAACAATAAGCGATTCCAGCTCCTCTTGCGATAATAGTTTCGCCGAAGATAGGATCGCAACCGCTCTTGCAACGGAATCTTCCAAACGATTACGGTTTTGTTGGTAATATTTTTGAAGCAAGTTCTTCTCAATGTGATTGATCTTTTCCGCCGCGGAACTTACTCTGTTCAAAATGGTTTCTTCGCTTACTCCAAGCGAAACGGCGTTTGATATTTGATAGCAAAAACCGTCCCCTTCGGATCCTTCTCCAAGCGCGCCGCGAATGGTGAGCCCTGCGGCTTTCAGCTCTTCCACCAAGTCGTTCAACCCTGCATTCAGAGCAATACCCGGCAAAAACATCAAAACGGACGCACGCATTCCCGTGCCAACGTTGGTGGGACACGCCGTCAAATATCCGATTTTTTTATCGTATGCGAGCCTGCATTTAGCTCGAAGAGCAAGATCGTATTCTTTCAATGAGGCAAAAGCATCTTCCAAGGCAAGACCCTTACGAAAACATTGAGATCGGATATGATCCTCTTCTAAAAGCATCACAGAAAGCTGTCTATCTTTGGATAGAATAACACCCCCATAGGGAGATTCCGCAAGCATCGGGCTGATAAGGTGTCTTTCCACAAGATAGCACTTTTCCTCTTCGCTTAACGACCCAATTTGGTAGAGTGTGGGGTCAAATACTTCTTTTGCCGCGGAGAAAGCGGCCCGGTACACCTTTTCCACTTCCCCTGCATTGATACGAGAAGGGAACCTGACCTCGGCAAGATTTCTGGCGAGTCTCACTCGTGATGTGATCACGGTATAATCAGTCATATTCTTTCCCCATCATTTTATCGATCTTTTTCTTAACAGCTGCGGCTTTCTCGTACTCTTCGCGTTCGATCAAATGCGAAAGCTCCCGATAAAGATCTTCCACGTCCACCGGTGCGGGCGGTTTGGCATCCATACCCACGTGGGTAGTTGCCCCTTGATAACCGCGAATATATTCGCTAAGATAATCGTCAAAGGTATGATAGCAACTTTCGCAGCCGAGAAGCCCGCTATTCAAAAAAGATTGCAAGGTAGCACCGCAAACGGGACAAACTCTGCGCTCGGGCGGAATAGCTTTTCTTGCGGCTTCTTGCTGTAATTCCTTGTATTTATTATCCATCAAGGCTTTGCAATGAGAACAAATGCGGTAAGGAGTTTCCTTCCCATCCAACACGCGCACGAATTTATGCTCTGCTATCCTATGATGACAAATTTGACAAAGATCCTTTTCCATGTATGTAAACCTCTTTTGCATTTAGGTCCATTTTACTCAAATGACCGCACGGCGTGAAGGTATCCCTCGTGACTGCCGATATCGTAATGCGGTCCATTATAAACCGCGCCGATAAGACGTTCCGCTTTTGCCTCTTGATTTAATGCGGGAATGATCCCATCGTGGTCGTTTAGTGGAAGCACGGGAATGAGATCCAATAGCTTAGTGCATAAGATCATGCGCCCGATCATTGCATAAGCATGCTTCTTTTTATACTCGATAGGCTTTTCCACAATGTTCCGAATATAAGGAAAGCCATTTATTTTTTTATTCATAAGATCCACGATCCCATAGTTCGATGCGTCTTCACGCGGTACTTCTCTCAGCATCAATGAGGATACCCCTTCCGCACAAGCAAGGCTGCACAACGCCGCAAGCGTCTTTGCACTTTGCCCTTCTCCCTTCCAAGAGAGAAGATCATCCGGATAAAGCACCAGCAATGGGTCACTCCCTGCAAAGTCCCTTGCCGTATAGATAGCGTCCGCTGTACCGAGAAGTTTTTTTTGATAGGCAAAGCGAACCTTCACAGAGGATAGCAGCTCATCCCGTTCACGTGATAACCCATGCGCTGTATTTCCTTTTACCAAGAGCGATTTGGTAAAATAATCGCGCACACTTTCTTTGCCTTCCGAAAGAATGACCATTAGCTCGTTGATGCCAACCGCAACCACCTCTTTTACAACGTGGTGGATCGCGGGAAAGCCGCCGATGGGCAACATTTCTTTGGGAAGGAAGGGAGTTAACGGGCACAACCTGGACCCCTTTCCGGCAGCAAGGATCGCCGCTTTTATACGCATCCTTTTCTCCTCCTTATATTATAGTCTTCCAATACAAAAAAAATCAATATGCATTATTTAATTTTATTAAATAACATGCTATAATATGAGTAGAGAAAAGGTTTTTTCGAATGCATATGAAAGTGGATATTTTACATTGTGATGCGAATAACTTTTACGCCTCGGTCGAGATTGTCAAGGATCCCTCTTTGCGCGGGAAAAACCTTGCCGTTTGCGGTGACCCCGAAAAACGTCACGGGATCGTTTTGGCAAAAAGCGAAGGAGCAAAAGCTCGTGGTGTAAAAACCGGACAAACCATTCGGGAAGCCTTGCAACGTTGCCCGGATCTGATCTTGTTAAAACCCGATTTTTCATCTTACGTTAAGTATTCCAAAGCACTCTTTGAGATATACACATCTTATACTGACCGCGTTGAGAGTTTTGGGTTAGACGAGTGCTGGCTGGACGTATCGGGAAGTCACACCCTTTTCGGTTCAAGCGAAAATATTGCGGAAAGCATTCGCAAAAGAGCACGTGAAGAGCTTGGATTAACGCTTAGCGTGGGCATTTCCTTTACCAAAGTTTTTGCAAAACTCGGCTCGGATTACAAAAAACCGGACGCACAAACGTTGATTTCGCAAGAGAATTATCGTCAAATAGCTTGGTCTCTCCCTGTGGAAGATATTTTGATGGTTGGTCAAAGCGCCACCCGCTTTTTCAAAACGGTGGGTATTACCACCATCGGAGATCTTGCCCAAGCAGATGAAAAGATCCTAACGGCAAAACTCGGTCAAACGGGCGTCACTTTGAAGCAATGGGCTAACGGGGAAAATGATGACCCTGTAAAGCTGTATTATGAGAGCAGAAAACCGGAAAGTGTGGGAAACGGCAGCACCGCCGATCACGATCTGACCACACGGGAAGAATGTGCCGCCTTGATCACCGCCCTATCCGAAAGAGTGGCAACTCGTTTACGAAAACACGGCATGCAAGGATGCGGCGTGCATCTTTCGGTGAAATACAACAATCTTTCCGTTACGGGAAAACAAATGCGGCTCTCATGCCCTACGGCATCTGCAACCGACCTAAAAGACGCCGCACTCAACTTACTTGATCTTTTGTGGCGCGAAGGGAACTCATTACCGGTTCGAGCGTTGACCGTTACGGCTATTTATCCCATAGAAAACGGGGATTTTGTGCCATCTTCCCTCTTTACGGAACAGGAGCAAAGCATAAAGCACACTCGTTTGGAACAAAGCATAGATAGCATTCGCGATAAATACGGATTCGGAATAATCACAAGAGGCTCACTCTTAAAGCAAGAAGAAAGTGCAGATGACTACGATGAAGAATCCAAACCTTTCAAAAGACAATAACGGAAAGCGGGAGTAAAAAAGATCGAGGCGAACCTCGATCTTTCATTTTGCTTAGTCCCTGGAAGACTTTCTCTTGCGAGCGGCTTCTTCCTTCTTCTTGCGTTTTACGCTGGGCTTTTCGTAAGCCTCTCTCTTCTTGATGTCACCGATAATACCGTCTTTGGTGCATTGACGCTTAAAACGTCTGATCGCGCTGTCCAACGATTCATTCTCACGAACTTTGATGATAGTCACTTTTACTCACCTACCTTCCGATACCGGTATACTCTCAATGAATAAGATTTTACAGCATTCCCTTGCTTGTGTCAATGATTTCAGCACATTTTATCCGACATTTTTTCACCGCCGAGAATGTGAATGTGCAAATGCGGCACGCTTTGCATCGCGTCCGAGCCTTTGTTGGAAACCAAACGGAAACCACCCTGCAATCCAAGGCTGTCGGAAAGCTCACCGATCTTTTTGAGCATACGCCCCACCAAAGCTGCATCGTTTGCGTCCATTTCGGTCACATCCGCAAAGTGTTTTTTCGGAATGGCAAGATAATGATACTTTGCTTGCGGCGCAATATCGCGAATGATGATAAAGTCCTCATCCTCATAAACGCGAGGAGAAGGGATCTCCCCTTTTACGATCTTACAAAAAATACAATCCATATTTTCCTCCTATTTTGCCACGAGTCCGTCCGGTCTTTCACCCTCGATCGTGACTTCTATTATTTTCCCCGCCGTATAATCGCGGTCGGGTATATACACTTTTATGTAGTTTTCCGAATGTCCCTCAAAGTAGATCCCATCGCTTGTTTCGGGGATCACTTGTAACACCGATCCCACAAACGCACTTTCATACTCTTTTTTCAGTTCATCACGCAAGGCGCTCAAACGTTTCACGCGATCGGACATAACGGCGTCCGGAATAGCGCCCAAGGAATATGCCGCCGTTCCCGACCTTCTTGAATAAGGGAAAACGTGGATATCCGAAAAAGCGATCTCCTTAGCGAAAGCCAGCGTTTCGTTAAAGTTTTCCTCACTCTCGGTAGCAAACCCAACGATAATATCGGTGGTGATTGCTGCCGTTGGGAAATAGGTACGGATGAGTGCCACCTTATCGGCAAACTCTTTTGTCGTATAATGTCGGTTCATACTCTTTAACACCGCATCCGACCCACTTTGTAAAGAAAGGTGGAAATGAGGACAAACGTTTCCTGCCTTGATCACCGCGTCAAGGAAGGATTGATCTATCACGTTTGCTTCCAAACTACCAAGACGAATGCGCACGGGAAGTTCTGCCAAAGCAAGTATCAACTCCGAAAGCGAAGTGCCGATATCTGCGCCATAGCAAGAGATGTTAATGCCGGTCAAAACGATCTCATCGGTGTTCTCGCTTGCCTTCTTACATTCTTCCAAAATGCTCTCGACCGAACGGGAACGGCATCTGCCACGAAGGTAAGGAATGATGCAATAAGAACAGAAATTGTTGCATCCGTCCTCTATTTTTACGTAAGCTCGCGCGCGAAAATTCGTGCCAAGAGGCATGCTTTCATACTGAGTGGGTAGGGGTTCGATATGCACCCCGTCAACCATCTCCAAAACGGCGTCCTTTTTGGCTGTACCGGAGATATATTGTACCCCTTTTAAGGAGAATTGCTCAAAATTCTTTTCCGAAGCACAACCGATCACGAAAACACGTGCTCGGGGATTGATCTTTTTTACCTTTCCGACAAATTGACGAGATTTGCGTTCCGCCTCTTTGGTAACGGCGCAAGTATTGATCACGTAATTATCGGCAAAAACAAGTTCATCCGTCACTTCGTGACCGCGTGCCAATAATCCCGTCATCAGGCTGTCACACTCGCATTGATTTACTTTACACCCGATATTAATTACCGCTGTTTTCATAACGCTCCATTTCATCCGCAAGCAAGGTAAGCCCCGCTATGCACGCCGTTTCGGCACGTAAAATGCGCTTTCCCAAGGTGACTGTCTTTGCGCCTAACGAATGCGCCAACTGCACTTCTTCTTCCGAAAAACCGCCTTCACTCCCTACTATTAAGGCATAAGACTCGGCCTTTTTGTCAAAAACATCGTGGATATGATTCTCTTTTGCACACTCATAACAAAAAACCGTTTGCCCACACCTATTTGTTGCCTCGCGAATGGCTTGCTCGTAAGGAATTGGCGGAAAGATCTCAGGAACCACTGCTCTGCCGCATTGCTTTGCCGATTCCAGTGCGATCTTGTGCAAACGATCCATATTTTGCACCTTAGCGTTGGTAAATTGAGAGATCATTAAGTGCACTTCCGCCGCGCCTATCTCCGTTGCTTTTTGTACGGCAATATCACTCTTTTCAATGGCGCAAAGAAACAAAATGAGAGGACGGCTGAGTTCGTTCATATTGCGGGAAGCATCCTCTACCACGCAAACGAAAGAACACTTGCCAACTTCCGTGATCGTGCAAAAGTAATCCATGCCGTCACCATTTGAAAGGATCAGCTTATACCCCACTTTATAATGGGAAACCTTCACGGCATGCACAAACTCGTCACCCGATATCTCGATTTTTTGTCCAACAGCGATCCTGTTGGACCTATCAACGAAAAATCTTTTGATCTCCATACGTTCATTATAGAGCATTTATTGCTTTTTAGCAATAATTTGAAAGAAAAGAAAAAGCGGAGAATTCTCCGCCATTTCAAGCTTTTTGCATCAATAAACCGACCCAAATGCCATCTGTTTCTCGTTTTATCAAGCGGAAGCCCATGTTTTGATAAAGTTCCAAAAGCGGTAATTCATATTTATCAATGATCCCACTCATTACGAGATACCCGCCCTTTTTCACAACCTCTCCTGCGTTTTTCATTTTTGAGAGGATATCTGCGGTAATATTGGCAAATACCACGTCCGCCTCTTCGGTAATGCCTTCTAACAAGGATGCGCATTCCACCTTCGCATCCATTTGATTAAGCGCAAGGTTTTCACGAAGATTGTTAAGAGCGGATTCGTCTATATCGCGAAACAGGCATTGTTTAGCGCCCGATCGTAAAGCCGCTATCCCCAAAATACCGCTGCCGCACCCCGTATCGATCACATTCTTCCCCGAAAGATCCAATTCTCGCATTAAAGAAAGGCAAAGCCTCGTGCTTTCATGTTCCCCCGTTCCAAAAGCGGATCCCGGATTGATCAGTACGACCTTTTCTCCTGTGGCTTCCTCTTTCTTCCATACGGGAACCACTTGAAGATCTCCCACTTCGATGATCTTATAAAACTTTTTCCAATTTTCCGTCCAGTCCTCTTGTTTCACCTCGGAAACGGTAAGGTGCAAGGGACAAACGAAGGGACATTCTTTTTTCAAAAGTTCTATCCTGCTTTGCAATTCTTCGGATATTTCCGAATAATCTCCATCGTAATATGCAATTACAGTTACTTCTTTGGGGCGGTTCAAAACGCTTTCTTCCACATAATCCCAAACCAAGGTTGAATTCCAAAGTTCCGCCAAATCTCCGGCGTCTTCCACCACAACGCCGGACCGAGAATAATCGTACAGAAGATCTGCAACGATTTCCGACCCTTCGTGTGTGGTTTTACAAGTGATCTTAATCATTTTTTCAAGTACTCGGCAAACTTCTTCTGCTTGGGAGATTGATTTGCGGTCAATGACGCGTCAAATTGGGTCAAAAGCTCCTTTTGCTGACGAGTAAGTCCCGTGGGCGTTTGCACCTGCACCGTAAAGTAGATATCTCCGTGCATTTCACTGTTCAAACGCTTCACACCCTTGCCGGATAAACGGCACAATGTACCTGTTTGCGTCCCTTCCGACACCTTATATTTTGCAACACCGTCCAAGGTAGGCACCTCGATCTCTCCGCCCATTGCAGCGGTAGTATAAGAGATAGGCACATCAAAGTAAATATCGTATCCCTTTCTCTTGAAAAGCGGGTGCGGTCTGACGTTTACGATCAAGATCAAATTACCGTTTGCGCCGCCGTTCTTTCCGCAGTTTCCTTCATTGGAGAAGGTGATCATCTGCCCGTTATCAATGCCGGCAGGAATATTTGCATGAATGATGCGAGAGCGTTTAATGGTGCCCTTTCCGCCACAGGCTTTGCAACCGTCCGTGATGATCCTACCCGTACCGCGACAATCGGGACATACGCTTTGCACCACTTGCTGGCCGAAGATGGTATTTTGACGGGTGGTCACCCTACCCGTTCCGCCGCATCTTGCACAACTTTTATAAGCAGTACCGCTTTTTGCGCCTGTTCCGCGGCAATCCGCACATTGTTCTTGGCGAGTAATGGGAATATCCTTTTGCACGCCCCTAACCGCTTCCATAAAGTCAATGGTGATGGTGATGGTTATATCGTCACCGTCTATCCTGCCATTCGGACGAGCGGATCTTCTGCCCCCGCCCGTAAAGGCGCTGAAAAAGTCCCCAAAGAAACTGTCAAAATCACCAAAGCCTTGTGCGCCGGCACCGCCTCCGCCAAAGCCGCCTCCCATGGGACCGTTTTCATCACCGTATTGATCGTATGCGGCTCTCTTTTGCTTATCGGAAAGAACGTCATAAGCGTGATTGATCTTCTTAAACTGCTCTTCCGCTGCTTTCTTTTCTGCTTCGGGCTTGGTAGAATAAAGATCGGGATGGTACTTTTTTGCCATCCTGCGATAGGCGGACTTGATCTCATCGTCCCCCGCGTTTTTATCCACACCCAAAACTTCGTAGTAATTAAATTTTTCTGCCATAATTTCCTTGTCTTACACTAACGTAATGTATTTGAAAGATGCAGAGAGGGTCACCCCTCCCTGCATAAAGAAGCATTATTCCACGGTTCCGTTGCCGTTGATATTGCCGTCATCCGGTTGTCCGCCGGCATTCGGGTTGTTTGCCTGTTCTTGCTGATAGAGCTTGGTAAACACCGGATTGATAGCCGCAGAGAGCTTATCAATTGCCGCTTTGATCTTTTCCACGTCGTCGCAGTTGATCTCTTCTTTGGCAACCTTCACGGCATCCTCTACCGTTTTCTTATCTTCTTCGGAGAGCTTATCACCGCTGTCTTTCACCGCCTTCTCAGCCGTGTAGATCAACTGTTCGCCGCTGTTTTTGATCTCAAAGAGCTCTTTGCGCTTGTTATCCTCTTCCGCATACTTCTCGGCATCCTTTATAGCCGCATCGATATCGCTTTCAGAGAGATTGGAGCTGGCAGTCAACGTGATGCTTTGCTCTTTATTCGTGCCCTTATCCTTTGCCTTAACGTTCACGATACCGTTTGCATCAATGTCAAAGGTGACCTCGATCTGCGGAATGCCGCGAGGAGCGGGAGCAATGCCGTCCAAAATGAACCTGCCAAGGGTCTTATTGCCACTTGCCATGGAACGCTCACCTTGCAACACGTGGATCTCAACGGAAGGTTGATTATCCGCTGCAGTGGAGAAGATCTGAGATTTGCTGGTGGGGATGGTGGTGTTTCTGTCGATCAATTTGGTAAACACGCCGCCCATGGTTTCAATACCGAGGGAAAGCGGGGTCACGTCAAGCAGCAACACGTCCTTCACTTCACCGCCAAGCACACCCGCTTGGATCGCAGCGCCGATCGCCACGCACTCATCGGGGTTAATGCCCTTATAAGGCTCTTTGCCCGTCAGATTTCTGACCGCATCGATCACTGCGGGGATACGAGTGCTACCGCCAACCAAGATAACCTTGGAGATCTCGCTGAACGTAATGCCCGCATCACTCATTGCCTGCTTGGTAGGACGAATGGTGCGTTCCACAAGATCAGCAGTCAAGCTATCAAATTTCACCTTGGTGATATCCATATCCAAGTGCTTGGGGCCATCCGCACCTGCCGTAATGAAGGGGAGGTTCACGTTGGTCTTGGTCATTCCGGAAAGCTCGATCTTGGCTTTTTCCGCAGCTTCCTTGATACGCTGCATAGCCACCTTATCGCCGGAAAGGTCCACACCTTCCTTTGCCTTGAACTCACTTACGATGTAATCCATCAATTTCTTATCGAAGTCATCACCGCCAAGACGGGTATCACCGTTGGTGGAAAGCACTTCGAACACGCCGTCACCGATTTCAAGAATGGACACGTCGAAGGTACCACCGCCAAGGTCGTAGATCAACACCTTTTGATTCTTGTTTTCGGACTTGTCAAGACCGTAAGCAAGGGCAGCCGCCGTGGGCTCGTTGATGATACGAAGCACTTCCAATCCTGCGATCTTACCCGCATCCTTGGTTGCCTGACGCTGGCTGTCGGAGAAGTATGCCGGCACGGTGATGACCGCTTGTGTCACCTTGCTGCCGATATATGCTTCAGCATCCTTTTTGAGCTTAGAAAGGATCATAGCGCTGATCTCCTGCGGAGAAAAGCTGTTATCATCGATCTTCACCGTGTAGGTGGAGCCCATCTCTCTTTTGATACTGGAAACGGTGCGATGAGGATTGGTGACTGCCTGACGCTTTGCCGCCTGACCGACGATCCTCTCGCCATCTTTGCTGAACGCCACAACGGACGGGGTAGTTCTGCTACCTTCCGCATTGGCAATAACGGTTGCCTCGCCGCCTTCCATAACGGCTACGCAAGAATTGGTGGTTCCTAAATCAATACCGATAATCTTTCCCATAGTTTTTTTACTCCTTTTTATTTATTTGAGGCACTGCCTCGGTGATTGTGTATTTGAAGGATAAAACTTTTATCCTTATTTGCTTATTCGCTCTTTTCAACGCCCACTTTTACCATGGCGTATCGAATGACTTTGTTGCCGATCTTGTAGCCGCGTTGGTACACTTCCAAAACCTTTCCCACGCTCTCTTCTTCCACCTCGGAACGTTGTACCGCATTGTGGAGGTTATGATCGAAAGGCTGTCCTTCTGCGGGGATCTCGGTCACGCCTATTTGCGAAAGAGATGTTTCAATTTGCTTTTTGATAAGCAGGATACCCTCTTTTGCCTTTTCATCCGAGCAGATACCAAGTGCACGATCTATCGAATCGATTGCGGGAAGGATCGCTTCCACGGCGTCTGCCGCGCCTTCCCTACGAGCGTTCACCGTTGCTTCTTGATTGCGGCGGCGAAAGTTCTCGTAATCGGCGCGTAGCCTTAAATAATCGTCTTTTTCCTTTTTCAGCTCCTCTCTGAGCGCATCCGCTTCGGGGTTTTTCTTGGGTTCCTCTTCGCGGATGGTGGAGTCGGTTTCAAAAGAGATCACTTCTTCTTCGGACGCATTCTCTTTTTTCTTATTTTCGTGTGCGGATTTCGCCATTTTTCTTCTCCTTTTCCTTCATCTCGTCCTCTCCGTTAAACACCTTTTGGATGTATTGGAGAACGCTGACCACTTTGTCATAATCCATTCTTTCCGGACCGATCACACCCGCTTTGCCGATCTCGGCACCGCCAATCGAATAACGCGCGGTCACCATTGAGCAATTGCCGTTCAGTCCGTCGGGTTTCCCTATTCTGACCGAAAGCTCAATATCCCCATCATTCGTCATGAGTTCACCTAGCTTATCCTTTTCATCCAAGAGTTTGATAAACTCCTGTGCATTGGACATTTCGGAAAACTCCGGATGGTGGAACATCTTGCTCGTGCCTTCAACAAACACTTTATTGTGTCTACCCGAAGCATATTCTTCAAGAAGGTTGATAATCTTATCGAAAATGTCGTGGTATTGAAGCATTTCACCGTCAATGTTCATTTGGCTTGACTTGATATCCATGAGCGTCTTGCCGGAGAAAAGGTCATTCACCACGTTATTTGCGGCGGCAATATAACCGCTGCCCATATTCACGGGGATCTCAATAATATTATCCTTGATCACGCCGCTGTCCGTAATGATCACCACAAGGGCTTTTCCCGCGTCCACTTCCACAAGTTTTACCTCACGGATACGGATATCATCGGTATTTTTGATCACGATCACGCTCGTGTAATTGGTGGCGTCACTGATCACTCTTGCGGTGTTTCTTACCACGTCTTCGATCTCAACGATCTTTTTACCGAGGTAATCTCTCACACCCGCCACCCGGATCTCTTTCTTTTCGCCTGCAAGCACGTTTTCCACGTAAAGCTTGTATGCAGGCTCGGTGGGGATGCGCCCTGCCGATACGTGCGGTTGTACAAGATAGCCAAGCTCTTCCAAAGAAGCAAGTTCGCTGCGAATGGTTGCGGAACTGATCTCTTCCCCGTACAAAGTTTTTATCTCTCCGCTGGAAACGGGTTCGGCGGTTTTAATATAGCGCTCCACCAAGAGTCCGAGTATTTTTCTCTTCCTTGCAGAAAGCTCCATATCCTTACCTCCTTTTACCGAATTCCATCGATTGGCAGTTGTGCTTGTTGTTTGTTAGCACTCACAACCCTTGACTGCTAACACTCTACCACCATTATTTGCCAATGTCAAGAGTTTTATGCCATTTTTATAAAAAAAACGAAAAAAAATCCGTGCAACCTCAAAATAATAGGATAAACGATTTAAATTAAAGAATTTATTAACGAATTAGAAATATATAAATGCTGCGGTAAAATAGATAGATGATTTTTTTCTATACAAAAATACTGCTTTACTTTTGAAAGTTTTTCTCCGTAATTACTCAAAAAATCAACGCCAAAGATCTCTCGGAAGCGAACGAGATCTATACCGCAAGACAAACGCAGTCCCAGCATTATAAACTCTTTTTGCCCTTCTTCCAAAGAAATTTCAAGAG
>AUXO015773314.1_pt1 | contig 13114 bp, 5 predicted proteins | sample 768731 | NCBI WGS metagenome assembly AUXO01 (sample SAMN02715735, study PRJNA202380) | gut metagenome | biome: sheep rumen | host: Ovis aries | place: New Zealand: Palmerston North
ACGAGTTGCAGAACTGCTCCATAAACTTACCCACATACGTATTGCCATCCTCGCCTACGAAGCGGAACTGACCGGTATAGTAGCCATAGCGGTACGGACCTTGCGCCGCCTTGTCGTCGTCGTAGGCCACAAACTGCAGACGCACCTCGGCATCGGTAGCCATGATGCAACCGGCCTGCGTGCCGTTGGTATTGATATAGCAGCTCTCCAAGTCGATATTACCGCGCGTCACGTTATACACGCCCGAGATGGCATTCTCCTTGTCCGTATAGATCAGGAACGATGGCATCGGCATACCCGTGCCGCCCTCTTCGCCCGTAGCGAACGTGACCATCCAGCCGTATTTGCCCTCCGGGAACTGGCTGACGTACTGATCCAGATAGCCGGCCTCCATGCCCCATACGTTCATCACGATAGCATCCTCCGGTATATCGGCCGCCTTGGTCACGAAGCTATTGCCCGGGATGGCGTTTGAGGCCTCGAAGTAGTTGCCGTTCTCGCCCTGGTTGAAGGCCTGTACGGTCCAGGTCCAGGTGCCGTCCTTAGGCATGGTGGTCATCTTTGTGGTGCCGCTGACGTTGAGCGTGGTGTAGAACTCGCCGTCGCAGAAGAGGGTAATCACGTAGCGGTCGGCCTCCGCGGTAACGTCCCACGAGAAGGTCACATTATCCCCTCCGGCCACCTCGGCATGCGGGTTCGCGGGCTCGTAGGTATTGACGCCTACGGTGAAGTTGGTCTCCACCTCAGCACCCATCGGATTCATGTTCTTATCCACCAGTTGCACGATGGCCGTATAGGACTTGCCCTCCTGCACGCTGACAGTCAGCGGACTCGCGGGACGGTCCTTGGTCGAGAAATTGTCGTAGGCCACCGTCTCGCCCGACCATACGCGTACGTACAGCCGCTCACCCTGACCCATTTCCGGTGCATCCCAGGTCAGCGTCGCCGACGCTTTGTCATCCGCTACCGCTACCGCCAGGTTGCTGACCTCACGGGACACCAGCGTGAACGGGATAGTAGCCAGCGACTCGCCCATCGAGTAACCGGACTCGCCCTGTACCAGCGCATAGATCTGCACCTGGTAGTCGCCCGGGTTCAGACCCAAGATCGGCGAGATAGCCGTACCGATATTCTTCACGCTGCTCGCCCATGCGTCGCCGCGCTGCATACCGTCTTCCTCGACGTTGAGGATCCACTTGGTGGAGCAGTAGTACTTATTCTCATAGTCATCGTCCTCGGAGAAACCTACGCCGTCCTGGTAGGCAAAGCGGTCGCACTCCTCGGTGGTGACGGTGATGCCGGCAATGAGTTCCTGGCTCGTAGCGTTGAAGAGGCCGATGGCAAAGGCCGTGTTGTTGTACGAGTACCACGTGAACGATGCCTCGCAATAGCTGAGCGAGTAGATGCCGGCATCGGGTATCTGCTCCTGCGAGGGATCTACCTCGCCCGACTGACCGATCAGCGCCACGACGAAGTTGTCCATCGAGACGGAGGCCATGTCGCTCGTACCGCCCGAGAAGCGGAAGGCGATATAGGTGGCATTAGCCGGCAGGTCGCTCAGCGGCACTACGGCATGCTGGTAGGTCAGCGTACGCGGCAGGGTCTGCAGCGAGACGAAGGTAGAGGCCTTGTTGGGGTTGGTCATATAGCCCACCTCCAGCTGGCCGCAGCCCTCGGTGGTGAGGCTGGTCTTATAGTCGAACGCCACCTCCAGGGTGTTCAGCTGTGCATTAAACGACGGCATAGCGAACACCTGCGGACTGGTAGGACCGCCGCCGATGACCTGCAGATGGGCCTGGCCGTTGACGGTCGTGGCAGTTCCTTCGTCGTCATAGGTCTTATCATTAACTACGCTGATCGTGCCGCTGGTGGCTACGGTCCAGCAGTCGGGCTCTGCGATGGTATAGCCCGAACCGGACGCATCTCTCGTAAAGGTCTCCAGCCAGGGGATCTCAAACGGCTCGCAGGGCGTCTTGAAGCTGGTCTTGGGTGCGCTGCTCTGCTCGTCGGCCGAGCAGTAGGAGCGGACGTAGAACTCATAGTCAGTCTCCTCGTACAGGCCGCTGAGGGTGACCGTCTTGGCCGAGATGGTGGTCGCTACCGACCAGTCCACTTCCTCGCCTTTCTCCACGAGCAGGTACTGGTAGTCAGTGGCTGTGCCCTGCCAGGTGAAGGTAGCGGCATGGGCCGACAGGTTGCTCAGCACCACGTTGGTCGGGTTCTCGCACGTAGCCGAACCGCGCAACGATACGCCATAGACGTCGTCCAGATAGATACGATCTGTGCCGCCTGCCTGGTGGAAACCGATATAGATGGCCTGTCCGGTATAGGCACTCAGATCCAGGGTGTACTCCCGCCACTCCGACTTCCAGAGCTGATGGGCGGCATCGCCCTTGGACTTGGAGGTATAGTAGGTATCCAGCACCTGGAACGAACCGGCATCCGTGCCGCCGAACGAGATCTCGATACGCAGTTCACCCGTAGAAGCATAGTCGCCTATGCAGGCCGAGAAATGCAGACTCTCGCCTGCCGCGGGACGCAGCTGAGGCGTGATGAGCCAGTTCTCCGTACTGGCCACCTCCTGGATATAGGCGCAGTTGTGCTGGAACTTAGCGCCCTTCTTCCAGCCGTATCCGGCATAGCCGTCAATCACTGTCCACCCTTCCGGCGGAAATTGTTCACCCTCAAACCCCTCATTAAGCGTCTGAGCACTCACGTTCATGCAGCACAATGCGGCCACGAACCATAAAAAGATCTTCTTCATTCTATATAGATTTTAAATTTGCTATTCAGATAGGTATTCCCACATTCGGGCTGCAAAGGTACAACTTTTTTCTGACACTCGCAAATTTTTCCACTTTATGGAAATTATTTTATGGAAAAAATTTGTTTTCTGCATTTTCTCACCGTCTTTTACCAATAGGAGCCCATCCTTTCGGACAGGCTCCTGAGGAGAGACAGATAGGGGATGGATCAGTAGATATCAATCGGGTCAGGTATAGAACTGCCATTGTGAATACCCTGAAGGCCACCGCCACTCACATTCTGCATAAGCATATAGGATGCTTCGTAACTCTCTACATGCGTTGTAGGGCTATTGTATGCTTTCATAATTGCGTCTTGTTTTCTGGTTAATGACTTACTTTACCAACTGACCTTGCAGGTTGTAGATCTTACCCTCACGCACAATATACAGCAGACCATTCAGCATGATCTTGGTACATTGCGACGGATCGATCTGCAGCTCCTCGAGCGCGGTTGCATTCTGCGTCTCAGTGCTGTTGAATACCACCTTGGCGATATGCTTCGGAGCAGAAGCCGCACCCGGGAAGTTCAGCACGAAGTAGCCACGGAGGGCTTTCATCGTCTGCGACTCAGGCAGGTCAGCAACGCTATACAGATATTGGTCAGATCCCAGCACGTAGCCATGAGTGATAGCATGGATGCCTTCACCGTTCATCGGCGCATAGATGCCGTAATACTTAGCCAGTCCGTCTGCGGGCTCAGTCGGGTCGAGGTCTTTCTCCACCGTCACGCCTGCAAATACCGGATTCGTCACGTCAGCACTCGGTGCATAGAGGTAGGGCACACCGGCCTCGATAGCATATACGTCCACGAAGTTGACGCGCATATCGCCATTGTCCTTGATGTAGCTGTTGTTGAGTTTGGTCAACTGACCCGGCAGTATAGTAGCCGTCTGCACTGCATCTACATCGAACGGAAGAACGAGCGTATAGAGGTTACCGGCCGTGAAGGAACGAGCCACGAAGACCTTATCAAACGTCTGTCCATCGGCAGCAGCGATGGCATCTACGTTGGTATCGTCATTCTCTCCGATAGCGAACGCATGAACGGCCGTATTCTCAGAACCTACCACATAAGCTGTTTGCGACGTTTGATGCACGCCACCGCCATCCAGTACGAAGTAGAAGTAGTAGTTGATCGAAGCACTCTCGGTCTGCGCTCCAAACGAATACGTAGCAGTTCTATTAGCATCGTTATACGTCAGATGCTGATTTGCACCATTGACATACATCTGGAAGTTGTCCGTACCGATAATACCGCTCATTGAGCGCGAGAAGACAACATTCAGCGTTACCACATGGTTGGTAGCACGCGTAAAGACATAGTCGTAAGCCACTACCTTACCGGCATTATTCACAAATGCGCCGCATCCGTACAGTTTAGCTTCCTCCAGCGAAGCAGCCACCGTTACCTCGCAAGGATTGCTGGTCACGCCACCGCAAGTAGCGGTAATGTTGGCGGTACCCGGAGCAACAGCCGTTACCGTACCGGCATCTACCGTAGCATAATCCGTAGCATCAGAAGCCCACTCTACACTACCGGCAGCCGTTGCGAAGGACGGATAAACGGTAGCCGTCAAATCGTCTGTCTCGCCGACCGACAAGGAGGTAGCAGTCTTATTGAGCACAACAGCGCCAACAGGGATGCTTGCCGGAACAGCCTGCTCCGCACCTACGGTATAGTTGCATACTATACTTGCTGCATCTCCCGTGAAGGGGAAATAGAATTCCACTACCCACTCATCGCCATCAACAAAGGGGTCGGCAGCGGCCGTGTAGTCGTAGGTACCCGTTACGCTATTGTATGTTAAATCTGCCCATACATCGGCTACGCCACCTCTATAATAGTGTACGCGCTTGTTGAAACTGAATGCAGCATCCACTTTTGCCGAGAATACTAAACTTTGATCATAGTCGCGGGTAATACTATACAGCGCATATACGCCCTTATTCGCGCCATAGCCATTATACGTTACCGGAGTGATAGAAGGTGCCGCCGAAGTAGTGAATTCCGGAACATCGGCAGCAGCAGACCAGTTGTTGGCAGCATCCTTTACTTTAACCGTCAGTTGGTTGTAAGTAGTAGAGGCAGTCAAGCCGGTAACGGTGATAGCACCCGCTGACGGGGTAAACGTACCCATCGATTCGCCATTGTTGAACACTTCTGCGGAAACGAATGCCTCATTGGCCGTAATGGAAATCACAGCGCTCTCATGCGTATGGGAAGTAACATCCACATTTGAAATGATCGGAGCCGTTTCATCCAGGTTGTAGAATACGTAACAATCGTAGGTATTTCCGTTCCAAGAGATAGTAAACGGAGTTTGACGAACCGTAAATGCATCAGTATAGATAAACAAGCCTGCTCCCAATGTTTCAAAGTTTCCCGTCAGCGAGCAATCAATTCCTACTGCATCAGGCAAAGTGACATAAATACAACTATGTTCATTACGGGGCTGGATATTCTGGATATTTACATTGCTTGACGAAGCTTTCATCTTGTAATCCGAACCCGAGATAAATGAAAGATCATTCCAATCGAAGGCATTCACCTCAAACGATACAGATGCTTCTGCCCAAGTACCAGCAACTTCTGCCTGACTAACAGTAACCGTTGCCGTTCCCGTAGATGCTGCGGTAACTACATTTCCGGAGATGGAAACATACGCTTGCTCCGATGCAATCGTTGCTGCAGCATCGTTATCCGAAGTATAAGCCACCGTTACCGACTCTCCCTTCGGCAGCAGAACGGAAGGTTTCGTCGGGCTAGTAAGCGTCAGATGAGGATTAGCCGCTCCACCTGTCGTTCCATTCTTATTGTAAACCGTAAATGTATACGTAGTACCTTGGCACTCAACAGAAAAAGATGTTTCCTGCGCCGTAAAAGACTCAAGAAAGATAAACAGGGCCGCTGCTGACTGTTCATACTGCTCAGCATTCAACGTCATACCGCTCATTATATCAGAAGGCATGCAAATATGAATGGCAGCCTTGTCGTTATACAACTGGATATTGTTGATAAAACCGGGGCTTGGCAAAACAGGCGATGAAATTGCTTTATATGTTTGATCATAGCCTGAGCCATATCCATTGCCCAACCAAGGATATGTCACATCATCTGACCAATCAATGGCCCATCCCATTACGCTCGCGCATAGAAGCGCAAAAAGTAAAGTTAATTTTTTCATGTTATTAATAATTTAAGTTATTTGATTTCTGTTCCATTCAGGCCGTAGCGGATGCCGTTCTTGAGGATCAGCACTTGGCCGTTCTCCAGCACCTTGCGCGTGGTGTCCGTCGAGCGGACGGTCTCCACAGCCGTGGTGTCGGCCGGTTCGTTGCTGGCACCTACGGTATAGCCCGTAATATCCACACGCGCTACGCCGCCCGCATACGCGATATAGAAGAAGGTGTCGCTCAGCGTGGCACCATCCACGTAGGTCTGGGTAGTGGTCAGCACGGCATGCTTCTGCTGCGACGGCATCGTGATGAACGTACCCTCCAAGCATATCTGGGGCACAGCGCCTACGATGTCGGCATCCCACGAGATATCAAACGTGAGGGTAGCATCCGCATTGCGGGTGATATGCCACGTAAACTGGCAAGGCGAACCGCTTACCTCTACCGATGCAGAACCGTAGTACGTAGCAGGTGTCAGGTCGCCTACAGGGTCATCGCCACCCGGTCCGTCACCACCGCCTTCTTCGCCTTCGCCATCAACGTAATACACCTTGAAGGCATATTCCACACCGCCGGCCGTAACGGTCACGGGCGTCTCCTTCTGCGTAAAGGCCGAGAGATACAGCACCATGCCGGCACCCTCGATGACGTACTTACCCTGCGACAGGCTACATGCATCGATACCGGCCGGGAAATTGGTGTAGATACCATCCTCTGCTGCAAAGCCCGGATGCTGGATATTCACCACGGTCTGACCAAAGGCAGCCTCTACCTTGTACTTGTTGGCGTACGCACCTCCTCCGGCACCGTCGCCAAGCCATGCGATACTGCTCCAATCGGTAGCAAAACTAAACATTGCTACGCATAATAGAGCAGACAATAAAGTTAGTTTCTTCATCTGTTACAACGATTATGTGTTGATTTCTTTAAAATACACGATGACGGGAATGGGCGGGGTGCGAACCATCGTCCGTACCTTTATCATTCAGGTCCAATCCGCTGACCGATACCAAGATGGATGTTTGCATGTGCATCTCCATCACCACTGTGGAGGGAACAAAATATTGTGCTTTCATAATTTTTTTCCTTTCACTTACTTTATCAACATACCCTGTGCGTTGTAGGTCTTACCATCACGGATGATGTAGAGCACACCGTCGAGCATGATTTTCGCATTTTCACATTTACCATTCACTACTTGGTCGATGCCGGTGCTTTGTTGCGGACCGAAGACGATGACAGCACGTTTGCCGGGAGCCAATGCCGGGCTACCATCCGGAATGGTGAAGTAGCAACGGAAGGCGCCTACAGCAGAACCTCCGTCAGGGTTCGGAGCATAGAGTTCGTTATTCTCGGATACGTAGCGCTTATCCTCGCCCTGGAGCATGATCTTATTGAACGTACCCTGGAAGTACATATGCTCGGACACTGCCTTGTAGCCCGCAGCAGACGGATCAACGTTCTTGATGGTCACGCCGCTGATAGTCGTTCCGGCCGTGAAGGTCTGACCCGGCTTGATGAGGTAAGGCTTACCGGCCTGGATAGCGCTGACGTAGTCGAAGTTGAGGTGGATGAGCGACCCACGATCCTCAGAACCAACGAGCGTAGCTATCGTGCTTGCACCAAATACCTCGCTAACCTTATCCGCATCCATATCGAACGGCAAGCACAGGGTGTACCAGGTATTGTCGGCTTCGATGGTACGGTTGATAGTAACGTTAGCAACACGTTCATTATTCTCGGCGATTGCATCAGTATTATCGGTAGCCTCATCGGCAAAGGCCAACTCTACATAGCCCCACGTACCAGTCATCTTGGTCAAATCGAGCGTAAACATGCCATATACATAGTCGCCATCGAAGGTCTGTGCCTCTGTATAGAAGTCATGGTCATACACTAAAAGATTTTCTCCTACTTGATTCTTCTTTACAACAGTAAACTGCTTTGTTCCACTCAGGTCAAGCGCACCGGCCCATGTAGCGATAGTGTGATCTTCGTTCCATACCAATGCTTTATCCTCACCAACTAACGAACCGCGGAGATACAAATTATCAGCCGTACAGATGAAATGATCCTCGTCTATTGCATAGAAGGTAACATCAGCAGCAGAAGCCATAGCAAAGTGGTGGTCAGACTCTCCTGCACAATGGCCCCAAGTACATCTGTCACCATCGGCATTATACAACTTGAAGTTCTGGTCTCCAGCAGCTACATTCGAAACGACCAAGGTGAGGACTCCAGGTTCAGCGGTGGTTGAAAAACGTGCACAGTCTTGCGTCTTTTCTCCCCATCCAAAGAAGCCGGCATAACAATACAGACCGCTCACGCTACCGGTAGTAGTAAACTCTACTTGTTTTGCAGCAGAGAGGTTGCCGGATTCGTCCTTTGCTTGGATATCCACCGTGTAGTGGGTACTTTGCGAAAGCGAGGTCAGCGTAATCTTACCATCACTTGCGGTCAGCTCTTGTGCATCGCCGCCCAGACCACTAACCATATACTTGGTAATAGGCTTGGTCGTAATATCGGCTGCATCAATTTCAATTTCAGCAGTAGCATCTTCTACTAAACCCACCTTCGCGTACGTTACTACCGGGGCAGCGTCTTCCAATGTAGAGAAACCGGAAGCATATACTTCGAATTCATAAATACCTAAACTCTGTTCTGTGATAGCGCGGAAACGTACATATTGTGCGGGAGCACTAACAGTCAGACTTGCAGAAGTAGCCGATTGATTCGTAACATGATCAATGAGATACCAATTGCTATCATCCAAACTACCTTCAATGACGTATTCAGAAACAGGATTTCCATAATGCCAATCGAAACTCATGGTTACATTGCGCAGATTGTATGCAGAGCCTAAATCAACACGCATCCAGTTATTCGCATAACCTCCTTCCGAAGTTCCTACATTCCATGAATTCCACTTGGTATCTGCAACACCATCAATCGCCTTAGCTGCCGTGGTATTAGTATCCTCATGATATCCGTCCGTAGCCGTTCCTGCATGACACAAGTTCAGATTGGTATTGAACGGCAACTCTACCACAATGTCTTTTGTTGTTTCATTACCTGCAAGGTCTATAACATGTACGGTAAATGTATAAGTAGTATTGTCTTTCAGTCCTGACAACGTAATCCGGTTGCTTCCGTCCAAAGTCACATCGTTCTGTGTAACAAACCCGTTGTCGCCGCTGATATGAATAGCATTAATCGTTCCGTCATCGCCTGCATCATCTTTATCCGTTGCATCGATTTGCAAGATTACGGAAGTAACCGTTTTGGATATTTCCGTAACAGTCACTACGGGTGCTACTGCATCCGCAACAGCATAGTCCGTACCATAAACTTCAAACTCATCAATTGCAAACATCCAGTTCTCATCAGCCGCAGCACTTACTTTCAAATATTTTGCAGCAGCATTGATAGCTATATTTTCATTGTCAGAACCTTCGGCAACGGTCATGTCGGTAATAATATCCGACCATGCGTCTTCCTCTCTCATTTTGCCTTGGAGCGTTACCTTATGTGCAGCACCTCCTCCATAGCCACCAGCATATAGAGACATTTTATTTAGCACATATGCCTCGTCTAAAGTCACCGTCCAATAATTCTTGGTGCCATAATCGCCCAAACCATACGTTCCCCAATAGGTTCCTGTATTACCATCGTTTGCTTTTGACGGACCATTCTCGCCTTCATATCCTCCGGCAGAACAGGTTTTGTTTAATGCAAGGTTATCTTCAGTATCAAAATCCATTGCCACATCAATAGTACGACTTGCTGTATTTTCCGATGGGTCAATAGCAGTAAGCGTATATGAGGAAATAATATTCTTCTTTAAGCCGGAAAGGGTGAAATTACCGCTTCCATCCAATATAACATCTTGATCTATACCATTTGCCACATTGACAATATGATAAGTCAAAAGGCTGGTTTGGTCTGTACTCTCGTCATCCACATCAGAAGCCTCAACATGGAAGGTAATGGATGATTTTCCCGGTGTGGCAGTAAAGGTAGAAATAACAGGGTTTTGTCCATCAGCAGAAGAACATTTGGTGCCATATACATAGTCAAACGATAATGTTGGCCATGCATTGGTACTCGTAGCGGTTTTATACTCAACCGTCGCATTAAAGGTGATATGTGTGCCGTTAGCCGGAGCTGACTTTCCTTCTTTCAGTTTCAATGTATAATAATTAAGGTTCTGGTGAGTTGCTTCCGTCTCAAAGATAACATTTTCTCCATCGTTAGCGACGCCATTTATCTGGAATGATGTTATAGACATTCCATTACCACGGAACAATGCCGTTCCGGCTTCGCCTCCGTCCTTCTCACTTAGAGTGATTAGCACATTTCCATTCCGTTTCGTTTCCCATGTAAAACCGATTAAAGAATGTTGCGCGTCTATCGGACTTCCGACCACACCGTTAGGGGTTGGCTGATCCATTGTCTTATCGCAGATATGGGAATGCGCATATACATGTCCTGCTTCCACTGCCCATGCGTATTCATCAGAACGAGGACCTGCATAGTCTCCTTTTATTGCTCTTACATATACACTCAACGTAGTGGTGGAAGTAGCGACAAAATCAAGTATGTCATTATTTGCTATATCTTGAGAATGAATCAAAGTGGCTCCATCATATATAGTCACTTCGTAATTATCTGCACCGGCTACCTCATTAAAAGACACACGGCCTGTAGAACTAATTGCCACATTTGTTGGAGCGGTTAAACTTTGACAATTAGTCCCATATTCATAGTCAAAAGGACATGGTTTAATATAGGCATTATCATCTGCATCATTTTTCCATGCCATTGCCTCTGTTCTAAATGCTATCACACAAGGATCAGGCAAAGTGACACCGGATTTTTTGCGCAAGTAAAATACAGAACTATTGTTTGCCCATTCACGCGTAAAATATACACTAGCCGCTTCTACTGTCGCATATCCTTCTCCACTCAAAACCTCAAAACCATTCATTCCTCCTTCAAAAGCGCCGTTACGGAATGTTGTTTCGGAAACACCTTCATTATCGGCTATGTCAATTCGTACATCACCGTTTCGCAAAGTCTGCCAAGTAACTTTGATCGATTTTCCCTCAGCTTGATTAAGTACATAGTTACAATATGTCTGAGGTGTCACATCTCCCCACACATTTACCGCCATCATCAGGCCGGCAGTGAGGAATAAAATAAATTTTGTAAAGTTTTTCATATATCTTGATTTTAATTATTTTCCTATTTTCAAAGGGTGTTTCCGAGAACGTCGTAAGTCTCCTCGCAGCGCTGAATCAGCAGTTGACCATTCCGGATGAACTTCTGAATACGGACGGCGGAAGGCTGAACATTTTCTATGCTTTCCGACAAGGTCGGGGTGATCGTCACATTGTCGATACCGAAGGCCATCGACTTGGCGCAGTCCGAGCCGCTGGCGGGGGATATACTCCACGCCAGATACAGGTCGCCGCCTGCGGGTATAGCGCATGGCAGCGTGGCGCTGACCGATTCGCTCAGGATAGGCACCACGGCGGCACCGTTGGTATTAGCGTCTGCGGCAAAGGTGCGGCTGAAATCAGCACCGGCGCTTGTCCATGCCTCGCCCGTAGTAGAGGTATAGAGCTGCACCACAAAGCCCGTAGCGTTCTCACCGTTGCGGTATTTCTCGATATCATATGCCAACTGGAGCGCCTCGATAGCCACACCGGCATCGTTATGCAACTTAGCCATCACGCTAATCGTCTTGGCGCCGCCGCTGATGCTGGAGGTGATACCGCCTATGGCGCGGTCGGTGCTACTGGTCAGGCCGAAGTTCCACGTGCCGTTCTTGGCATTGCTAACCAGACTCTGACCGCCGATATACATCGTGGTCTCCGAAGCGGAAGAAAAGGACAGCACGGTGCGGCAGGATGCTACATTATTCTCTATACGCCATCCCATGGGCAGGTGCGTGTCGCGCACGTAAGCCGTCTTCTCCTGGCCGGAGGGATCTACGTCCTCACCACCAATAGTATCGAAGTTCTGCACATACGGCGTAGCATCCACAATAGAGATAGCCGGCGTCTCCTCCATCGGTATCGGTTCGGTACGCTCTATGCCCTCGTAGGCCTCCTTGGCATACGCGCGCAGGCTCTCCGCCATCTCTGCCGAAACGGTGCTGGGCGTGAAGGTGATAGTAGTCGGATCCTCGCTAAAGAACACAGCATACTCCAGGCAGCATGCCAGATAGGTAGCCGCCAACGTCGGGTGACGATCGTCGGAATAGAGATCGGCCGCAAACGTGCCGGGATGATCCAACTGGTAGTTGCCATAGGCCAGGCCTACCGGACAAAGGGTCAGGCCGAACTCCTCGGCTACCATACGGAAGTTAGCCAGCAGAGCCGACTTAGATGCCTGGTAGTTGGCATCGTTGCTGAACGGCCAGTTGACCGGCAGGATGATAGTCACATCCGGATTCGGGCAGTTGGAGCGGATATAGCTGACCCAGGTCTCCACGTTGGTATGAAACTGCGTATAGTTGTTCAGCGGCAGCGAGGATTGCTCCTGCAGGATGATAAAGTCCCATGCCTTATTGGCTACCACGGTCTGCGCATTCGGTGTCAGGGGATCGCTATAGTAGTGATACTCCAGGGTCTTACCCAGGTTGGTATGCTTGGTCCACGACGCGTCCTTGCCCATAGCATAGGCCATGTTGTTGAACATCTGGTTCTGGTTGTTGTAGTCGATGAGGCTGTTGTTGATCGAGAGGATCTGAATCGTCTCGGCCTGCATCGGCAGCACGAGAATCGCTACGAACGACAGAAGGGAGAAGAATTTTTTCATAAGATAGCTATGTTGTTTTTCAGTTGTTCTACGCTGCTGGCGCCGACGAGGACGGAGGTGACGCCCTGCTGGGCCAGAATCCACGAGAGGGCTTCCTGGGCGATGGTGCGACCGTTGGCCCGGCCTTGCGCCTCCAGCCGGTGGAGGTATTCGAGCAGCTCCGGCGTACGGCGGTCGGACTTAAGGAAATGCTCCCGGGCCATGCGGCTGTCGGCGGGAATACCCTGGAGGTAGCGATCGGTCAGCAGGCCCTGCGCCAGCGGCGAATAGGCGATAAAGCCGATACCCTCACGATGGCAGAAATC
>AUXO015939794.1_pt1 | contig 13114 bp, 11 predicted proteins | sample 768731 | NCBI WGS metagenome assembly AUXO01 (sample SAMN02715735, study PRJNA202380) | gut metagenome | biome: sheep rumen | host: Ovis aries | place: New Zealand: Palmerston North
TGGTTCCCAGGTCATATGGCAAAAGCAAAAAGAGAATTAAAAGAAATGATGCCACTTATTGATATTGTATATGAAGTAATTGATGCTAGAATGCCAATTAGTTCTAAGGTATGTGATATAGATGACATTATAAAAGATAAACCTAAGATACTAGTAATATCAAAATATGATTTGTGTGATAAAAAAGAAACAGACAGAATACTAGAGACATACAGCAATTATACTATTGTAAAATGTGATTTATTAAATGGCAACATACAAAATTTAATTAATGAAACTAAAAAGATATCAGACAAAATGAATGATGATAGACTAAAAAAAGGAATGAAGAAAAGAAAAGCAAGAGTAGTTGTAATAGGAGCACCTAATGTTGGTAAAAGTACTTTAATTAACAAATTAGTTGGGAAAAAAGTAGTACAAACAGGAAATACTCCAGGTGTTACTAAGTCACTTGGATGGATTAGAATAAATAATGATATCGAGCTTATGGATTCTCCAGGAATATTGTGGCCTAAATTAGAAAACCAAGAAAATGCCCATATCTTAGCATCGTTCTCATCAATTAAAGAAGAAATATTAGATAAAGAAGATTTATCAAGATTCATAATAAATAAACTAGAAGAGTTATATCAAGAAAAACTTAAAGAAAGATATAAACTTGATATAATTGATAAAGAAACAATATTTGATGATATTGCTAAAAAAAGAGGATTACTTGCTAAAGGTGGAATAACTGACTATGAAAAAGTATATAACACAATAATAAAAGATCTTAAAGATGGAGCATTTGGAAATATTACTTTTGATAGACTAAAAAAATAATAAAAATTAAAAATAATGGCATATTAATAATGGTGATAAGAATGAATAAAAAGATTGGAAAGAAAAAACTAATCATTTTACTGTTATTAATGATGCCTTTTTTATTTCTAGGAACATACAATCTATTTGAAAACATATATGGAGATAAAAATAGTTTAAAAATATTATTAAATGGCGCAAAAAATATAGTAGTAGAAGTTGGAGATAGTTATAATGAATTAGGAGCAATTGCCTATTACAAAAATGAAAAACTAAAAGATAAAATGGAAATAAAGTCTAATGTTGATGATAGTAAATTAGGAAATTATACAGTAAATTATAAAATAAAATATAAAGATGTAGAAAAAGAAATAAATAGAAATGTTAAAGTTGTCGATAGTGAAAAGCCAACTATAAAACTACTTGGTAATAATAGAATAACGATAATTAAAGGTAACAAATACATTGAGTATGGTGCAGTTGCATATGATAATTATGATAAAGATTTAACAAGCAAAATTACAATTGACGATAAAGATGTTAATACAAATGAAGCGGGAGATTACAAAGTAATATATACTGTGAAAGATGAAAGCGGAAACAAAACTAAAATAGAAAGAGAAGTTATAGTAACAGATAATATTAAAAAAGAGCAAAAAGTTGCTGTATTAAATTATCACTTCTTTTACAAAGAAAAAAACGAAAATTGCGATGAATCAATATGCTTGGATATAAAAAGATTTAAAGAACAATTAGATTATTTAAAAGAAAACAATTTTTATACATTAACTATGGAAGAATTTGTAAGATGGATTTATAATGAAATAGAAATACCAGAAAAATCAGTATTAATTACTATAGATGATGGAGCACATGGAACAAGTAAAACAAATGGTAATCATCTAATACCACTACTTGAAGAATACAAGATGCATGCCACATTATTTTTAATAACTGGATGGTGGAATATTGAAGACTATAAATCAGATTATCTTGATATAGAATCACACACAAATGATTTACATTATGAAGCAAAATGTGGTTATAGATCAAAAGTCAACTGTGTTTCTTCACAAGAACTAGAAAAAGATTTAAAAGAGTCAATTAAAGTAGTTAATTCAAATAAAGCATTCTGCTATCCTTACTATGAATATAATGATAAAACAATAAATATAGTAAAAAAACTAGGTTTTAAAGTGGCATTTACAGGAGGAAACACTAAAGCCACATTAAATGTAGACAAATATAAAATACCTAGATATATAATATATGATTCAACAAGTATTGAAGAATTTAAAAAAATTGTAAATTAGGAGTAAAAAATGATAAAAGTGTTGTTTGTTTGTCTTGGAAACATTTGTAGAAGTCCAATGGCAGAATATATGTTTAAAGATTTAGTAAAAAAAAGAAATATAGATAACAAATTCATAGTCGAGTCACGTGCTACAAGTAGTGAAGAAGTAGGAAATGATATGGATATAAGAGCAAAGAGGAAACTTTTTGAAAACAATATACCTATAAATAAACATACCGCTAAAAAAATAACTATAGATGATTATAATAATTTTGATTATATAATCGGTATGGAAAAATCAAACATCACAAACATATTAAGAATAATTAAAGAAGATAAAGATAGAAAAGTATATAGATTACTTGATTTTACAGATAAAAAGAAAGATATAGATGATCCTTGGTATACCAATAACTTTGACATAACATACAATGAACTAAAAGAAGGATTAAATAGCTTTCTTGACTATTTAATAGAAAAAGGTGAAGTATGAATATAGATATAATAAAAAATAATATAGATGAAATATTAAAATATAAAACTCCTGTATATGTTTATTTATATGATGTATTAAAAGACAGATGTCTTAAAATGAAAACTTTTAAAGATAATCTTGAAAAAGAAATTAATAAAAAAGTTACTATTCACTATTCAACAAAAGCAAATAATAACCCTCAAATAATAAAAGTTGTAAAAGAAAGTGGTTTAAAAGTAGATGCAATGTCACCACTTGAATTAGATATAGATTTAAAATGTGGCTTTAAAAATGACGAAATAATATATGTATGTAACAATATTGATAAAGAAGAAATGAAACTTATAAGAGAAAACAACATACTTCCATGTTTTGACTCAATATCCCAAGTTAAAATGTGGGGTAACTTATTTAAAAATACAAATATAATGATTAGAATAAACCCAGGAATTAAAGGTGTTGGTCACAACGAGAAAGTAATAACATCGGGTAAGAAAACAAAATTTGGTATAAGTGAAGAAAATATCAAAGAATTGAAAGAAGTAGCAGAAAAATATCAATTAAATATAATTGGAACACATCTTCATCTTGGAAGTTTATTCTTAAATGATTCAATAGATAAATATATTAAGGGAGTCAAAGAATACTTAAAAATTGTTAAAAATAATTTTGAAAACATTAAAATTATAGATTTAGGTGGAGGATTTGGTGTACCTTATCAAGATGAAGAACCACTAGATTTTAATTTATTAATAGAAAAATTAAAAAAAATATTAATAAAATTTAATAAAGAATATGAATATGTAGAAGAATATAAATTTGAACCTGGAAGATTTATTCCATGTGAATCAGGGCTAATAATAGGTAAAGTAAATAGTATAAAAAGTGTTATGGGAAAGAACTATATAGGAACTGATATAGGAATGAATATATTGGTAAGACCTTCTATGTATGATGCATATCATAAAGTTTCAATAATAAACAAAAAAGAAAAAAAAGAAAAAATAATTGCTAATATTACAGGTAACATTTGTGAAAGTGGGGATGTACTAGCACGCGATAGAAACATATCAAAACCAGAAATTGATGATATAGTGATAGTAGAAAACTCTGGAGCATATGGCTTTTCAATGTCATCAAATTATACAGGAAGACCAAGACCTGCTGAAATAATGATAAAAAATGGGAAAATAGAAGAAATCAGGAAAAGGGATACTCTTGAATATCTAGAAAAGAATTTAATATTCTAAAAAAAGTTAAAAATATATTTTAATAATATTAAATATTTGCTATAATTTTATCATAGGAGTTGGTTAAAATGGATAAAAATAAGTTAACATCTAATGATGTTCTTGAAGCACTTTCAATTAGGACAAATCAAATATTAAAAATTGAAAAAGATAAGGACGACAAAAAAAATAATTTGAATTTTTGGCTTTTTAAATTTATATATTTAGCAATATACATTTTTATATTAGTCGAAATATTTAATAATGTTAGAGATGCTGGAGTAGTAACATTCTATTACGTTGGGAAATCTTTAAGAAGTGTATTATCAGTTATTTGGATTTCATCAATGAATTTTACAAAAGAATTAATAATAGTATTCTTATTATTTGATCACATTAAAATATTTAGAGAAAGTAAATACTATAAAAGATTATATAGTCATGATGAACAAATGAAAAAAAATAAAGAATTAGTCTTTAAAATAATAGATGTATTCTTAAAAATATTTGCTATATGTTTAATGATTATTTCAGTAACGTTAGCATCATGTTCTATGTTCTTGTTTGTTTATTTTATAGTAATGCTTATAAATGGAACATATATAATAAGTCCATTAGTAATATTTGGTTCAATCCTAGCAATTAGCATTTTATTATTTAAACATATTCAAAATAAATTCTTTGGAAGTAAATTAGTAGTTCTAAAAAAATATTATGTTGGAGCATTTTTAGCACTATTTGCAGGAATAATCTTTTTTGCATATGAAGTAAGTGGGTATGAGTATGTAAATACACTTCCAAATGGATTTGAGGTAGATACTAAAGAATCAGTATTTGATATTTCACAATATGACAAAGTAATTGTTAAACAAGATACTAGACTTAATAATATTGAACTAATAGTAGATGATAATTTAAATGACCAAATAAGAGTTGAATTTGATCACTATAAAACTTCAAAAATTAAGTACATTTATACATATAATGACAATAACGAATTAAACTTAACATATACAAGTGTGCTTGATATAAACGATGACATTGTTGCAGATGTTTTAAAACTTGCTATGGCTACTTTCAACAATCAAACAATGTATAATTATAATATGTTTAAATATCCAGTAATTAGAGTATATGTAAATAGTGAAAATAAAGATAAAGTAGAAGTAAGACATAATTAATATGAATAAAGAAATAGATAATAGAATTTATGAAAAGGAATTAAATAATAACGGAATTAACTTCGTAGCAGGAGTTGATGAAGTAGGACGCGGCCCACTAGTTGGGCCTGTTGTTACTTCATGTGTTGTTTTACCAGTTAATTATACTCTTGATGGATTAACTGACTCAAAAAAATTAACTAAAAAGCAAAGAGAAAAGTTTTATGATATCATCATGAAAGATGCAATAGCTGTAGGTATTGGAATAAAAGATGAAAATATAATAGATGAAATAAATATTTATGAAGCGACTAAACTAGCGATGATTGACGCAATAAGAGATTGTGAAAAGAAAACAAAAATTGAGCATGTTCTAATTGATGCAATGAAGCTTGATATTGATATACCCACAACTTCAATTATTAAAGGAGACCTAAAAAGTATCACAATATCAGCAGCAAGTGTTATAGCAAAAGTTACAAGAGATAGAATGATGGAAGAACTTGACAAAATCTATCCAATGTATGGCTTTAAAGATAATGCAGGTTATGGGACTAAAAAACATATTGAAGCTATTAAAGAATATGGAATTATTAAAGAACATAGAAAAACATTTAAACCAGTATGCTTTTATTTAGATAAAATTAATAATACAAAAAATAACTAAAAGATTTATTATTTTTTAAATCTTTTTCTTTTTGTAGGAATTTTAGACTGTGAAGTGTTATTATATTAGTGAGGTATTATTATGACTGTAAATGTACTTGTAGAATTATCAAATAGGAATATAGATAAATATTTTACCTATAATGTTCCAGAAAATCTTCAAAATAGAATTAAAATAGGAATTCGAGTAAAAGTTCCATTTGGAAAGCAAAAACTTGAAGGTTTTATTATGGAAATAAATAACTCAATTAATACCGATTTAAAAGATATATATGAGATAGTAGATGATGAAATAATCCTTAATGATGAATTATTAAAACTAGGCCATTTTATTAAAGAAAAAACACTTTGTACCTTAATTAGTGCCTACCAAGCAATGTTACCAAAAGCCTTGAAAGCTCAAAATAAAACCCATATTAACAAATCATATACAAAATTAATAGAGTTAAACATTAATAAAGATGAACTTCACCATTTAAAGCTAAATGAAAGCCAAGCAAAAATAATAGATGAAGTAATTAAAGGAAATAATAATATAAAAGCATTAAAAGAGATATCTATATCATCACTAAAAACCTTAATTGAGAAAAATATTTTGAAAGAAAGATTAATAGAGAACTATAGATTAAATGGAAATGAAATAGTATATTATCCTAAATATGAATTAAACTTAGAACAAAAAAAAGCATATGAAACCATTCTAAATGGCAATGAAAGTGTATATTTACTTCATGGAGTAACAGGAAGTGGTAAAACGGAAGTTTATATGGAATTAATTGAAAAAATGATACATTGTGGCAAAACTGCAATAGTTTTAGTTCCAGAAATATCTCTAACTCCACAGATGGTTTTAAGATTTAAATCAAGGTTTCATGATACTATTGCGATACTTCATAGTAGATTAAGTGAAGGAGAAAAATACGATGAATATAGGAAAATATCTAAAGGACTTGTAAAAATAGTTATTGGGGCAAGAAGCGCAGTATTTGCACCTCTTAAAAATATTGGAATAATAATTATTGATGAAGAACACACTTCAACTTATAAACAAGAATCAAATCCTAAATATAGTGCAATAGATGTTGCAATTGAAAGAGTTAAAACTAATGATGCCAAACTTGTTTTAGGAAGTGCAACACCATCACTTGAAAGTTATTCAAGAACACTTGCTAAAAAATACGTTTTAGTAGAACTAAAACAACGAGCTAATAAAAAACCTCTTCCTAAAATTGAATTAATTGATATGAATAAAGAAAAAAAAGGTACATATTTTTCAAAAAGATTAATTGAAAAAATAAATGAAAAATTAGAAAAAAAAGAGCAAATTATCCTTCTATTGAACAGAAGGGGATATGCTTCATTTATAACATGTACTTCATGTGGTTATGTAAGCAAATGTCCTAATTGTGATATAACATTAACATATCATAAATCAAGTGATATGGAGCGCTGCCATTTATGTGGATATGCAACTAAAAGACATATTAAATGTCCTGTTTGTCACGAAGATTCAGTTAAAAATTTGGGAGTTGGAACAGAAAAAATAGAAGAAGAACTAAATAAAATGTTTAATGCAAGAATTAAAAGAATGGACTTTGATACAACTAGTACTAAAGGAGCACATGAAAAAATAATAACAAGTTTTAAAAATCATGAATATGATATCTTACTAGGAACTCAGATGATTGCCAAAGGACTAGATTTTCCACTTGTAACGTTAGTTGGAGTAATAAATGCCGACACATCACTTATGATTCCTAATTTCAGAAGTAGTGAATATACTTTCGAACTTCTTTCACAAGTAGCAGGAAGAAGCGGAAGAAGTGACAAAGAAGGATCTGTTATAATTCAGACATTTAATCCTGAACATTACGCAATTAAACTATCAAAAACTCAAGATTATAATTTATTTTTTAAACAAGAGATGAATATAAGAAGAAAACTAAACTATCCACCATATTGCTATTTAGTATATGTAAAAGTAATTGGAACGGATTATGAACTAATAAGAAATGAAAGTAATATAATAAGAGATAGACTAAAAGAAAACTTAAAGTCTTCAGAAATACTTGGACCTTCAATAGGAAGCACATTTAAAATAAAAAACACTTATAGATTTGGAATAACAATAAAATATAAAAAAGAAGATAACCTATATCCTTATCTAAATAGCTTATTAGAATACTATAAAACCAACAATAAAATAACGATTGACATTGATTTTAATCCTGTTTCGTGATATAATATGTAGCCAAAAGAAGGGGATAGAATGGATATATATGAAGGTGCACCAAGATATAGCTTATTTATAGAAACAGTTGATAAAAAATATTTTTACGACATTAATCTAGAAAGATTTATATTAGATGAAGACAATTACAAAGCATCAAAATCATCTCTTATGGCACTAGACTTTTTAACATCAAATTATAAGAATAGAAAAGAACTAGCAAACCATTATGGAATTAAAGAAGATATAAAAAAATGTTATATAACATATCAATTTAAAGGGGAAAAGCTTCTTGCTCCAGTGTTCAACAATAAAAAATGGGCACATATAGCACTATCATACAATGGCAAAGAAATAGACTTTAGAGATAAAGAAAATCTTGATATGTATAAAGATATTTATACTGAAATAGTTGATGATAAAAGCAATTTTTCAAATATATTATTAGAAAACAGAAAAAGACTTATAAATCTATCACCAAAAACCATAGAAACAATTAAAGCTATTAAAGCTCATGAACGTGCTATAAAACAAAAAGAACAACTTGGCTTTTATAATTTAAAGGCAAAAGATATTTATTTAGCCGATAGATATGGATTTTATGAAGATTTAAAAAAACGTTTAAAAAAATATAGAGAATTTAGAACGGTATATTTAAATTATTGCAAGTATAAAAAAATAAACAATGAAGAAATAAAAAAAGATGTAGATAGTAAGAAAAAAGTTTTAATACCACCACATCAAATTTCATTTTTCGAGTAGGTGATAACATGGCAAATAATAAAGGAAGATACTTTTTTAAAAGAGAAAATATTTATAATAATGATATAGAATTCTTTAATTTCAAAACAATGGATTTTGAAGATGCAAGAAGTGAAGGAGTAATGTTATCTACAATTGATTCTATGACAACGTTATTTACTGATGGTGATGAATTAGAAAGATATTTAAGTAAAGATTCAAATAAAGAGCACATGTATAAATATATGATTGTTTATAGAAATAATAAGAATGAAGAAGATAAAGAACTTAAACCAGTATGGGATGATATGAAACTTAATGCAATATCAAAAATATCTGATGGAAAAATAAATTATGATAATTCTATTATGATAGAGATTGCTTATGAAATATTTAATGAAATAAAAAATCCTAATAGTCTACTTGCAAGAAGAATTGTTAAAGAAAGAAAAAATGACTATAAACTTGATGATTATAATAAAAAACTAATTGGAGCTTTAGCAAGTTCTAAAAGAAGCCCTTCAATAAATGATTTAACAGAGGCATTTTCATCATATAAAGAATTTAGAACATTATACTTAAATTATAAAGATAATAAAAATAAAAACGATGATTGGAAAGTAACATTGAGAAAACTTAGATAGATACATATAGAAATATATGTATTTTTTTATATAAAAATTAAGTATTTCTTCTTTTTCCTTGCCATTATTTTAAAAATTGTGATAATATTGATATGGGATAAAAATAAGTTTGTGATACTTGTTTTTTTTGTCCTATAAAAATGTTAATAAGTGTAAAGAAACTTTAATTTTTTCTTTAATTTAGATATAATTATAATGGAGTTGATAACATGGCATACGACGAGAAGTCAATTAAAATATTAGAGGGCTTAGAAGCAGTAAGAAAGCGTCCTGGAATGTATATTGGTTCAACAGATAAAAAAGGACTACATCATTTAATTTGGGAAATTGTCGATAATGCAATAGATGAAGTAATAAATGGATATGGAGATTATGTAGGAATAACACTACATAAAGATGGAAGTGTAAGTGTTGAAGATCATGGAAGAGGAGTTCCAACAGGACTTCATGAATCAGGTAAAAGTACACCAGAAGTTATTTATACAATCCTTCATGCAGGTGGTAAATTTGAAGAAGGTGGGTATAAAGTATCAGGAGGACTTCATGGTGTAGGAGCATCTGTTGTAAATGCTTTATCTAGTTACATGGAAGTAAAAATTAAAAGAGATAAAAAAGAATATTTAATAAGATTTAAAGATGGAGGAAAAGTTGATATTCCTCTAAAAGAAATAGGCACAACTAGTAAAACAGGAACGACTGTAACTTTCTTGCCGGATCCTAAAATATTCCCAGTAACTACTTTTTCATTTTCTACAGTTTGTGAAAGAATGCAAGAATCTGCATTTTTACTTAAAGGACTAACAATAGAAGTAATAGATGAAGAAAACGGAAGAAGTAATAAATATAAATACGATAATGGACTACAAGAATTCGTAGAGTATTTAAATGAAGATAAAACCCCTCTTCATAAGGTAATATCATTTGAAGGAATAAAAGAAGATATAACTGTTGATATAGCAATGCAGTATACTGATACCTATCAAGAAAATATAGTATCATTTGTAAATAATGTAAAAACACCAGATGGTGGAAGTCATGAAGTTGGATTTAAAACAGCATTAACTCGTGTATTTAATGATTATGCAAAAGCAAACGGATATATTAAAAATAAAGACAATTCACTTGAAGGAAGCGATGTAAGAGAAGGACTTACAGCAATAATAAGTCTTAAAATTCCAGAAAAACTTTTACAATTTGAAGGACAAACAAAAGGAAAATTAGGAACTCCTATTGCAAGAAATGTAGTCGAGGGAATTGTAAGTGAAAAACTAGCTTATTTCCTTGAAGAAAATAAAAAAGTAGCAACTGATATACTTGATAAATCACTTAAAAGTAAAATTGCAAGAGAAGCAGCAAGAAAAGCAAGAGAGGATGCAAGAAAAGGAAAAGCAAATAATAAAAAAGAACATGCCTTATCTGGTAAACTAACACCTGCTCAAAGCAAGAATAAAAACAAAAATGAACTATTCTTAGTAGAGGGAGACTCTGCAGGTGGATCAGCAAAACAAGGACGAGATAGAAAATTTCAAGCAATTTTGCCACTAAGAGGTAAAGTAATTAATACAGAAAAAGCAAGTATCGATGATATTTTTAAAAATGAAGAAATAAACACAATGATATATACTATTGGTGCAGGATATGGTCCTAACTTTGAACTTGAGGACTGTGAATATGACAAAGTAATAATAATGAGCGATGCTGATGAAGATGGAGGACACATTCAGTGCCTTCTAATGACATTTTTCTATCGTTATATGAGACCGCTTGTTGAAGCAGGTAAACTTTATATTGCACTTCCGCCACTATTTAAAATTCAAAGTGGTAAAAATGTAGAATACGCATACACAATAGAAGAAATGCAAGAAAAATCAAAAGGTAAAAAGTGTGATATTCAAAGATATAAAGGACTTGGTGAAATGAATGCTGACCAATTAGCAGATACAACAATGAATCCTGCAACGAGAAAACTTATAAGAGTAAAAATAGATGACGCATTACTTGCAGAAAAAAGAGTAAGTGTTCTAATGGGAGATAATGTTGAACCAAGAAAAGCTTGGATAGAAGAAAATGTTGTTTTCTCACTTGAAGATGATTATAAAATAGAAACATAGAAAGGCGTGCAGTATGGCTTTAATGTTAGATAAAAAAACTAGTAAAAAGTTAGAAAACAGACTAAACGAGTTTAAAGAATATGGAATGACATTATATTATCTTTTAGAAGAAAATAGAACAAGCATAAAAGACTTAGAAAACATATTCTTTTCAAAAGATGATGAAAAATCAAGCTTTATATATAGCAAAATACTTAAACATACAAAACCGAGTGATTTAAATAAAGCATTCGAAAAATATAAAAATAGTGAAAATTTTAATTATAATGATGATAAAAAGTTAAAAAGAGATTTGAACATATTATATACAAAAAAAATAATTGATTTAATATGCAAAGAATGTAGTGACATAATAGATAAAACTTATGTAAATACATACGATTATTTAATAACAAATATAGTAAACAAGTAGGTGATAAAATGAAAGAGGCTTTAGAAGTTATATATGATTATGCCCTTGAAGATATAATGGGACAAAGATTTGGAAGTTACTCCAAATATATAATTCAAGATAGAGCAATACCTGATGTAAGAGATGGATTAAAGCCTGTTCAAAGAAGAATTCTATATGGAATGTATAGAGGACATCATACATATGATAAACCATATGTAAAATCAGCACGTAGTGTTGGAGATATTATGGGTAAATTTCATCCTCATGGTGACTCTTCAATATATGATGCAATGGTTAGAATGAGTCAGTGGTGGAAGCAATCAACACCATACATAGATATGCATGGTAACAATGGATCAATGGATGGAGATAGCCCCGCTGCAATGCGTTATACAGAAGCAAGACTATCTAAAAAGCTGCAATGCGTTATACTGAAGCAAGATTATCTAAAATAAGCAATGAACTATTAGACGATATAGATAAAGACACAATTGTATGGGCACCAAACTTCGATGACTCTGAAGTAGAACCAACAGTTCTTCCTGCAAGATTTCCTAATTTACTTGTAAATGGAGCAACTGGAATATCAGCAGGTTTTGCAACCAACATTCCGCCTCATAACCTTGGAGAAGTAATTGATGCAACAATAAAAAGAATTGACTCACCAAATTGTCAGTTAGAAACACTAATGTCAATTATCAAAGGGCCAGACTTCCCAACAGGTGGAATAGTAGAAGCAGGAGATGGAATAAGAAAAGCATATGAAACAGGAAAAGGTAAAATATTTGTTAAAGCAAGAACAGAATTTGAAGAGACAAAAGGTAAAAGTGCTTTAATAATAACTGAAATACCTTTCGAAGTAAATAAAGCACAACTAGTAAGAAAAATAGATGAAATAAGAATAGATAAAAAAATAGACGGAATTGTTGAAGTAAGAGATGAATCTGATAGAGATGGATTAAGAATTGCAATAGATTTAAAAAAAGATTGCAATAAAGAAATGATTTTGAATTATCTACTTAAAAATACAGAACTTCAAATATCATATAACTTTAATATAATTGCAATAGTAAATCGTGCTCCAAAGCAACTTGGACTAAGAGAAATAATTGATGCCTATATAGTATTCCAAAAAGAAGTAATTACAAGAAGAACTAAATTTGATATGGACCATGCTAAAGCAAGACTTCACATAGTTGAAGGACTAATTAGATGTTTATCTATATTAGATGAAGTAATTAAAGTAATAAGAGCAAGTAAGAATAGACAAGAATCTAAAGAAAACTTAGTAAAAGAATTTGATTTTACTCACGAACAAGCAGAAGCAATAATAACATTACAATTATATAGATTATCTAATACAGATGTA
>AUXO015962344.1_pt1 | contig 13113 bp, 15 predicted proteins | sample 768731 | NCBI WGS metagenome assembly AUXO01 (sample SAMN02715735, study PRJNA202380) | gut metagenome | biome: sheep rumen | host: Ovis aries | place: New Zealand: Palmerston North
ATACTATGTGAACAAACTATGAACAAATTGTTAATAAGTTCTCCCCATTTAACAAATATTGTAATTATGAACAAATTATGAATAGATTAACTGTAATAACATATTATTAAATAATTAATATACAATTTACAATATGTTCATTGACATTTGCCTTGAAAAGTGGTATACTATATATAGTGAAAGGGACAGGGAACTGAACCAAATCACTAAGTAAAGGTATTTGTTAAATGACTTAACTAAATCGGTTGCGATATCGCAACTAAGTTAAATGAGAAAAACAAATTAAATAAAAGTTTTCTTGACAAATCCTTAAAAATATGGTATAATACTTATAGAGGTTAAGGAAAAGACCTCACAACAAAATTTGACGGTTGCGATATCGCAACAGAAAGGCGGTTCAATATGGAACTCATGAACAACATAATAACAGTAGCAGACACAGGTAATGAACTTCTGAACAAGGACGTACTATACATCCGTGACCAGATTGCACAGGGACGCAAGTCTAGTCATGAGGTAGCACGCACTCTGCTCAAAATTAAGAATGAGGAACTTTTCACTGTATGCGCTGACAATTTCAGTGACTTCTGTACAAACTATTTCGGCATAAACAAAGCGACAGGTTCAAAGCTTGTCAAGGTAGCTGAAAGGTTTCTCGGTGATGATAGCTATGCTAACTATCAGATTTCACAGCTTATGGAACTCCGCAACGCTAGTGACGAACAGCTTGCTATAGTCAACCCTAAAATGACCATTAAAGAAATAAGGGAAATTCTCAATCCCAAAAAGGCACTGACCGACAAATCGGATGAAAGTTGCGACACCGCAACCGACAAGAAGTCTGAAAAGGCTGAAAAGGCTGAAAAGGCTGAAAAGTTTGAAACTACCATACCTGAGCCTACATTTGAAAAGGTAAACGGTGACGGTGCAACCACACCTGACAAGATTGTCGGTGATGACTGGACTATTGTCCTTGACGATAAACATTCTTGGCACCATGCTGAAATTGTGTCAATGAGAGGTCTTATCAACTTCACTGACTTCCTGCGTACTCAGCTTCACATCGACACCATAGAAAAAGCACCTATGGAAAAGGTCACAATCAGATTCTAATTCACACCGACAGGCGGTTTGGCAGGGTTCAACTCCCTGCCGTGGATATCAGTTGCGATATCGCAACAAATAAATTAAACGAAATGAGGTAAAACAAATGAGAAAAACAGTTGTAATGTATCAAGTAAGGGATATTAATAGTAACGAAATATTTACAACAGGCAATTCGCCTATCATGGCAATACTCGCTTTTTATCAATCAAAAGGATTGTCATATAGTGAATTATTAAATTCTGACACTGTTGTTGTTAGGGTTGACAGAGTAATAGATGAACTCTATGGAGAAATAGTCAATACAACAGATATAGTAAAATATGCAACAAAAATAACTGATTATATTGAAATATTTGAAGCAATCAGATATATAGGCGAATGAGGTGATAACATGGATAAATCATTACTACATGAAGTATTGGCAGATGTATATTCCAAGCTTATAAAAGCTAGAAGATTCAGAAATGCTGAAATATATACAGACGAACATAGACTTTGTTTAGCATTTACATTTGAATGTTATGGCATGATAAAAGCCCTTTTGATTTTAGGTTTAATATCAAAAGACAGATATATATTACTCGATAAAGCTATTGACACTTATGACCTGTCAATAATAGAGGAATATATGTATAAACTATCAAAATAGCATTTTTCAAAAACCATTTATTACTACTCCTAGAGTGCATACCGTTAAGGCGGTTGGTGGGTTCAATTCCCACCATGCACCTCGGCTGAAAAGCCACAAATAACTCATTTCGTCAAGGACTATGTCCACCCTATAATGGTTATGTAGAGGTTCGATTCCTCTAATAGGGTTCAACTCTAATAAAAGGACGTGATTCCGTTGGGCTATTAACATTCATAAGCCAATCATACCTAAACTATATAATTAACTCGTACATTTGTTGTAATTGTGCGGTGCGGTTCTTATAAAGCGTTACATTTCAATAATAATCTGGTCAATCTTGGTATACATCTTAGCACCGCACGATTCATTCATTAGCTAGTTGCGATATCGCAACCGTCAAATTCAAACTTTAAGAAAAGAGGAAATTTAAATGGCAAACGTAACAATCAAGCAGGAACACGGATTCAACGCAATTGACAAACTCAACATGATTTCAGTCCCTAGGGATATTAAGAAACTTGACCACCCGATAACAATAACAGGTGCTATAATATATGACACTGTTGACACTTCAACAGGTGAAGTAAAGCCTATAGGTGCTGTCAAGACTGTTGACGGTGACATTTATGGTTTTACCAGTGCAACCCTCATCGAATGCACTGATATGATTATCGACGTATTCACTGACGGCGCGTCTGAGATAACACTTCAGCCTATTTCCAGTCAGTCAAAGTCTGACAGAACTTTCTATCAGTTCAAAGTCATCGAAGTCAAGTAAACGAAAGTGAGGGGTTTAAATGCAATACAAGTTAAGACAGTTAAACCTCTTACCACTAACATATGACCTACTTTTCACAAGGTTTAAGAAGAAACTTATAAACACAGCTTGTTCAGTGTTTGAATGGGAGAATTTACCTGAAACATTTGACGAGAACTATCTTACAACTGAACTGTTATTGGCAGGTCATATCGGCATTGTAAAAACTTCGGGCGGTTTATATACCGTCCGAGGGAATGTCGGTGGTGAGATAAACGAATACTACAAACCAACACAATTCATTTATGCAAATCCTGTTTTAGGTTCAGGTAATCCCGAAATAAACAAAGATATAGCTGTAATATTCTTAACCACAGAGGACACAGACCCATTCTCATTACATGGCGGTTTATCACTACTAATCGACAGTACAGCGTCTTTATTAGCCGACAACCAATTATCATTAAACATAGCACAGAAAAACACGCGTTTAATGTTAGTTGCTAGGGCTGATAATGAATCAACAGTAAATTCAGCAGAAAATGCATTACAAGCGATGTACGAGGGCAAACCGTATAAAGTGGTAACATCAAAATTTCAAGATACATTCACAATTGACCCTCTTGTATCCGCCAAACCTGCGGAAAGTATGCAACAGTTAATAGAAAACTATCAATTCATTTGGAGTACATTTCTACAGGAACTCGGCATAAATTCAAACTTCAATTTAAAGCGTGAACGTCTTGTTCAAGCTGAGGTAGCTCTGAACGCTGAATGTATGGACACTCTGATAGATGATATCGAAAAGAATGTCAATAAAGGTGTTGATATGTGCAATTCACTTTATGGTACTAACATTAAATTTAATGTTCGTCGTTACGGTGAAGAACACGCTTTGGCAGGATTTGAAAATAGAGAGGATATCGAAAAAGGTCAAGTTGCGACACCGCAACTCGAAAAGGACGGTGATTCTAATGAGTAATTATGATATCGACTTGACAAATGATTACATCACTAAATGCACCAACAAATATAAACACGGTATGTACCCTACTTTTGATGTGCTTTTCAGGCACATTGAAATGACTCAACAGCAGGATATAATACCAACAGTTCAGAACAGTAAGATAATTGAAGCATTAACAGAGTATTTCACATACAATGAAATAGTTGAATATTTCCGTGAAGTATTTGGTTATAGAAACTGTTGCATTCCTCTGTCAGTAAGATATCCTGACCTGTTTACAATAACATCACGTATCCGCTTTATGTGGAAAAATCACGACACCGCTAACACTGAAAAATTCAATAGAATTATTCAGACCATAACAGATTCAATGGAGATTTCTCCGTTGTATAGATATCACAAGAAATATGACTACAAAGACACTCAGACACCTAACGTAACTAACACTTTAACCAAAACAGGCACAGAATCAGAATCAGGGTCAGAAACTCTAAGCGGTTCGGACAGTTCACAGAGTTCAAGTTCAGGAAATGAAACTATAACTAACGGTGTATCGTCGTATGATAGTAATGAATTTGCTAACAATGACAATCAAAATTCACAGTCCAGTAATTCAAATTCAAACTCTATTACTTACGGCAAGTCAACCGCTAAATCAGATACCACAACTTACAACACTACTGAAACAGACAGAAAAACAGGCACAGATAAGACAGACGGTTCAGGAAATGAATGGTATAGTGATTTATCTTTAGCTGAAATACAGCATAGAGAAATTGCTTTAAATACCATACTCGACTTATATTTTCACAGTGTTGCACATGATATATGTCTGTCAACACTTGAAGATATTTGGTAAATAATTTATTATCATTATCATTGTAGTACAACAAATAAAGTTGCGATATCGCAACTAACTAAATCGCAAAGCGAGGTAATAAAGTATGAAAATTAATCAGGTGGCTACACTTCTTAATCAGATTAATGAAGAAATGCTCGGTGAAACTGCTATAGCAAGTGTAAATGAGGACTTGTCAAACATCGTTGAAGTAGGTAAACAGCTTACAGAGGGTCAGAACGATTTGACAAACTTCTTTGAATCTTACGGTAAGAAACTTATCGACAAAGTAGGTAGAGTTGTAGTTGTAGACAGAACTTACAAGTCAACTGCACCTAACATTGAGCGTGATTCATGGGAGTACGGTTCAATCATGGAGAAAATAAGAGTATCGGTGAATGAACTTGAAGATGACGTTACGTGGGAACTCAACAGGGGAGATGCGCCCGAACAGTTCGAGTATAACCCAGCAACACTGTCAAGTAAGTACTTTGATAGCTATACCGTGTTTATGACACAGATTTCACTCCCTGAGAAAACACTCAAATCTGCATTCACTTCTGCAAGTGCTATGGGTAGACTGATATCGGCAATCGAAAACAGAGTCGATATGAAACTTGCAATCAGCAAAGACAATCTGATAAGAAGAACAATCAATAATCTTATAGCAGAAAAGATAGCACGCAACAAGGACATAAATCTGCTTGCTATGTACAACGCAAGTGCAGGAACTTCACTTACTCCAAATGCGGCTATGTTCAATGCGGCATTTCTGAAATTTGCAGTATTTCAGATAATGAAGTACAGAAAAATGATAGAAAATCCGAGTACACTTTTCGGCGAAGAAGATTATGTGAATTTCACACCCTCAAAAGATGCTAAAATGATTCTTCTTGACTACTTCAAGTCAAGTGCTGAGGTATTCATGGAATCTGACACATTCCATAATGAACTTGTAAGTCTCGGTGATTCTTTTGAAACAGTTCCTTACTGGCAGGGTTCAGGCACAGATACTTCTTTCAACTTCAACGTTCTGTCAGGTATCAATGTAAAGACAGCATCAACAGGTGCAACTGTAGCAACTTCGGGTGTAGTTGGTCTTATCTTTGACCGTGATGCTTGTGCAGTATGCATGGAAGATAATCAAACCACAGGTAACTATGCCGCCAAGGGCAGATTCTACAACTATTTCCACTATGTAAATGCAAGATATATGAATGACCTTGCGGAGAATGTAGTTGTATTCACAATCCGTACACCTGCAGCCACTCAGAACAATACAGCAAATTCTGAAAACAGAATGTTGATAGATGCTATCAACGAATCAGACACAAAAGACAAGTAAATAAAAATCTGCGGTTGCGATATCGCAACCGCAACCCGAAAGGGTGAAAGGGGTAATTAATATGCCAGTTATACTTAACGAATCAGACCTGAAAATCGCAAAGTTCATGGTCAAACATACAGATAGAGTAACACGTATCTTTAAGTATATGCCACGTGACAAAATTTATGTTCTGTACAGGACTATACCAAATCAGGAATACAAGAAAAAGACACTTAACACTATAATGTCACTAAAGAATAACACGGAATTTATAGGGGTTTATTCACGGCTTGACGGAATAAGAAAAATATATGAAATACTAGGGGTGAGAAAATGAAGTTACATTTCTATAAACAATCAGCCACCCCAAACAGAATAGATAAAAGTAATTACTTATCGGATGTTGGAGAGATAGACAATGTTATCTTAAAGGAAACAGAAAATTCTCTAACACCCGATTTTTTATTGAAAACTTCTGACATTGTACAGAACAGTAATTACTTTTTCTGTAGTGCCACATCAAGGTTTTATTATATAACCAGTGTTGATTATACAACAGGCGGTAGAATGATAATCCATTCAAAATGTGATGTGCTTATGACATTCAGAAATGAGATTTTATCATCGTCATCATGGGTGACTGTATCGGACAAAACTTCTGACAGTTCGGATAATTATGATATGTTACACAATGATTATCCGTTCCGTCAGGATTATGATGTTTTGGGTCTGTCAAGTTCAGATTCAATATTTACAATGTTCAACCAAACAGGACATAGCATTGTACTTGTTATGAAGTAGTTGCGATATCGCAACAGAAAAGAGGTAAACATGGCTAATTATAATGTATCAAGTATGGTTCAATTCATTAATGCATTAACGTCATTAACAGACGGTGATACTATTGACGTAAATGCTGACCTAGATTATAATGATGTGTTCTTGGACACACAAGAATCTATAAGAGTACCAACGGCAGGTTATGCTACTAACTGCACTATTAATGGCAATAATCATGCTATATATAATTTCGATAACACATTAATACGTCAAGGAACTAATATTTTCAATGTATATGCTCAGCATTTAAGAGTTAACAATTTATCATTTCTCAACTGTAATATGACTAAAGCAGGTTCGGTATTTAATTTTCAGTTTGCAAATAATGAGGACATTATTTTCAATACTGGAGTATTACAAGGTAGATTTGTATATGCACCGATAAGTTGTTATGCAAATAGTGTGTTAATTAACAACTATATGATAACATTTACTCAGTCTAAAGCTCAACTAGCAGGTCAAACAGCCACTAATTCACCTCGTTTTAGATTTTGTTGGATAAATTTTGATAATTGTGAACTGCGTGACATTTCAGGTTCAAGATTTATTTTAGCTAATCTTGATACTTGCTATGTAAAAGGTCTAATAAAAGCGTCAACAGGTGATTTTAGATATTTTGGCGGTGCTTTATCTGACTGTTGTTTCAATGTAACTCTAGGTAATGGGCATGACATACAGTCATTAGACACAATATTTGGTACACAGGGAGATATGCTAAATATCATAAATGCCGATAAATTAAACACCGCTGAACCACTTGAAAGTACAAGTCATCATATATTGGTAACAGACACACAAATGCATGATGCTGAATATCTAGCAAGTATTGGCTTTAATATTGTATCATAGTTGCGATATCGCAACTTAAAGGTAGGTGATTAAAATGTCTTGGTTTATTCAAGAAGATGTTAACGAGGGATATCCTGCGTTAAATGGTTGGTTAGAATCTTGGCAAACGTCATGGACTTCTGATTCTTCGCATAGATACCCTGACTATATGTGGAGAATAAAAACAAGTGTTAACGAGGGTTATCCTTGGATTTATCCGTGGTTCATGGAATCAAGTTCTGATAGTGGTGATTTAGTCATTGGCGGTTCTCAGACTAACTATCCAAATGGATTTAGTTATGCTAATAAAGGGGGCATAAAAGACCAGTTCAATGACGATGATATGAGTGGTGGCATAGGTGGCAGTTTTGCTAATAGTGTTATAACATCCTCAATGTCAGGACGTGCATTTGTCATAAATAGTCAACAGTTAAGTGCAGCATTAGCTACACTTAATGACCAAACTGTTTTTGATGAAGATGAAGCAAATATAATTTCAAAATTATATGGGGCAAACGTTTTTGACAGTTTTCTGTCATGTAAAGTATTTCCTTTTTCAGTGCCCTCACTCAGCTATTTCAGTGCTTATGGTTGGAATAGTGTAATGTCAAGTTCAACAGCAGACATAAAAGCTTTTGGTAGATATACTCTGACAACAAATGCTAATTTATTAGCAGGTTCATTTGGTGTATATAGTTTTCCTATAATTGAAGTAAATCCACTACAAGCATGGGAAATTGAAAGTATAGACTATTCAATATATTTACCTATGTCAGGCACATATCCTCTCGATATTAGAGGATATAGTGCAATAAAAATTGAGCTTTATGTTGATTTAATTAATGGTACTGGCGAATACTATGTATATATTAATAGTCAACTTATAATGAATAGTCGTGTCATGCTTGGTGTTGACGTTCCTATTAACACAAATTATGGCAGGATGCAAGGTAATATGCTGACTAACGTTTTGTCTAGTCTGGGTAAGGGTGCTAGTTTAATAGGCGGTGCTGTTGGTAGTATGGTAGGCGGTGTTGGCGGTGCTATTTTAGGAACTGCAATTGGTAGCATTCCTAACGGTATTATGGGAAATTACACACAACACTATTCAATGACAAGTCCGTCTGTGGGCGGTCTTGCTAGTATGGCTTGTTATCCATTCCCTAGGGTAATAGCTAAAATTCCTAAGATGTTCAAAGACGGTTATGGATATCACGAAACACTAGGACAAAACAGGTCAACGACATATGTTAAATTGTCAGAGTGTTCGGGTTATGTACAGTGTAAAAACTATAAGACTGACATTATAGTTGCAACTGATACCGAAAAGAGGGAGATAGAACAGTTAATGAATAATGGAGTGTTTATCTGAGTTGCGACACCGCAACTCAGATATGATTGGAGTGTGACGAAATGAAAGGTAGGAAAAAGTTAGAACGAGAGTTCAAGAGTTTAGCAAACAGGGCAAATAAAATAATATCAAAGTTTCAAGATTCAGGCAAGTTATTTATATTACAAGATGATTATGGTGCTACTTTTCACGATAAAACAATAGTTAACAAAAGCGGTTTATTTAAAGTAGGTACGTCAAGATTAAACATGAAAGTTATGGATTCACGAATGAAAATGATGCGTGAATTTATAAAAGATTCAAAAGACTATTTTGAAGAATATAAGGAATTGGTTGACATAGCAAAGAAAATGGAAAAGTATCAAGAGAATAAAATTGAAAATGGTGGAGAGGGAAGAACATATATAGCAGAAGATTTAGCAGACTTTTTCTTATATGCAAAGTCACTTTTAGGTGAAACTTTTGACCCCTCAGATACCAGTACATTACAAGTGGCTGAGAATATGTTAAATCAAGGATTTTCAATCGAAGAAGTTAAACAGAGATTTAGTGAAGCTGTTGATTCAACTATGGGACTAGACCATGGATATTTATTAGACGAATTTGCTAGAGTTAGACAAGAAGATTTAGAAAACCATGATATTAAATTTGATTTTGCAAAGCAAGGTGTATATTTATGATATACTGGACTGATTTTGATTTTAATACTTTACCTGACTTAGAATCTGTAAAAGGTTCAAATCAGAAATGGTACTTAAATAGTGATTTCGCTGTTGATATTGAAGTAAGTTCATTTTACCATGAGGGTAAGAAAAGAGCATATCCATATTTAATGACTGTAAATTTATGTGGTAACATAATTTATTGTAGATACCTAAGTGAATTACAACAGATATTCAAGAGATTGAAATTAAGATATTTCCTCACAAGTAAACGTAGGTTAATGATGTTTGTACATAATTTAGCATATGAATTTCAATTCTTTAGGGATATATGTAATTTCACAGAAGTATTCGCACGTACACGATTAAAGCCTATGAAATGTTTTGATACAAATAGTTGTATAGAATTTCATTGTAGCTATACAATATCAGGTTTAAAATTGTCTAACCTTGCAAAGAACTTAAAAACTGTAAAAATAGAAAAGTTAGACGGTGAAGAATACGACTATAAGTTGATAAGACATAGCGAAACACCTTTAACTGAATACGAATTAAAGTATGCTGAATATGATGTACTGATTTTGCACTATTGGATTCAAGAAGAAATATCAAAGAATGAGGGGAAAATTACAAAAATACCGTTAACTCAGACGGGGTATATAAGACGTGATTGCAGACAATACATTTTTGATAATTGCAATAAGGGTAAATATAAATACATGATTAAAAAGTCAACCCCTGACACTAATTGTTTTATATGTTTGCATAAAGCTTTTGCTGGTGGTGATACTCATGCTAATTATATTCATGTAAAGCAAGTGTTAGAAAATGTTGGTAGCTTTGATTTTGCTAGTAGTTATCCTGCGGTTATGGTTAAATGTAAATATCCTAAAGAATTTAAAAGATTAAAATTAGTATCGACAAGAATGTTTGAAAGTTTATTGAATAGTAAAGCGTGTGTATTTAAAATAGCTTTTAACAAGATAACAGCTAAAAGACACCACCATACATTAAGTTTAAGTAAATGTGAATCGTATAAAAAAGATACTATAATAATTGATAATGGACGAGTAGTAGAGGGCGAGAAAATAACAACATATATGACAGACGTAGACTATAAGGACTTTATAGAATTTTATGACTTTGAGGGTAGACAACTAATTGACTTCTACTATTCAGATTATCAATATTTACCTACACCATTTATTAACTATATCTTAAAATTATTTAAGGATAAAACGGAGTTAAAAGGACTAAAAGGTGAACTAGAGGAAGCTTTATATATGAAAAGTAAACAACATATCAATGGGCTTTACGGAATGTGTGTAACAAATATAGCTAATGAAAATGCTGTATATACTGATAAATGGGAAAAATATAAAAATATGACAATTGAACAGGAATTAGAACACCTTAACGATGTACTTGAAGAATATAGAAATTCTTATAGTAGTTTTCTATTGTATCAGTGGGGTGTGTGGGTGACTGCATGGGCTAGACATTTTCTTAGACAAACAATAATGAAGATTGAAGATAATTCAAAAGATATTGACGGTTTCGCATACTGTGATACTGATTCGGTAAAAATTCAAGATTATGAAGAACATATGACAATCATCGAAGAATACAATAAACAGAATGAAATTGATATGACTAAAGCTATGGAATATCATGGAATAGATTTAAACAGTTTCAAGGCTTATACAATTAAAGGTGAATTGAAAGTTTTAGGAAACTGGGAGTTTGAGGGTGTATATAATAAATTCAAAACACTGGGTGCAAAACGATATATGTATACTACAGTTGCGACATCGCAACAAGAAGAATATCATTTGACAGTGGCAGGACTTAATAAGAATAAAGCATTGCCTTATATAATGGAACATGGTGGATTTGAGTTCTTTAGAAAAGGTATGAGAATACCGCCCGAGTACACTGGAAAATCAACGCATACTTATATTGACGAATATTACAATATAGATGTTATTGATTATTTAGGTAATGTAAGTAACTGTCAAGCTACACATTATATTCATCTTGAAGAACAAGAGTATAATTTAAGTATAGAAAAACAGTTTAAAAAATTCCTTAACGGTGTTACAATAAGCGGTGAACCGATAGAAAATAGAATGAAAATTTTACGCACTGGCGCATTTTCAATAGGGGGTAAAATACTATGAAAAGTATATTTAACAAATCACAATTTTATAGTTGTAAGAAAATTGATTCTTATAATGCTACATACAATGTCATTATTGGCGAGAGGTCAAACGGCAAGACATACGACATAATCAAGAAAAAGGCAATAGAGAAATATTTTGACCATGGTGCAAGGTTAGCATATATAAGAAGATTCAAAGAGGATTTAACACCACGAAATCTAGGTGAATTGTTAACACCACATTTGCCTTTAATAGAAAAGTTGTCAGGTGGCAGATTCAATAGTATAAAGTATTATAATAAAGAATTTTGGCTTTGTGCTAGAAACGAAAAAGATGAAATAACAGATATATCAGAAACGAGTATAATAAAATGTTTTTCACTAAACACTTGGGAAAGTGCAAAGGGTGCAGATAACGGATTCTTTGAAACGATTTTCTTTGACGAGTTCTTGACAAGAAGTTTTTACCTTAAAGACGAATTTATAATTTTCAGTCAGTTACTATCAAGTATACTGAGAAATAGGGACGGTACAACAATTTACATGGTTGCTAATACAGTTAATAAGTATTGTCCTTACTTCGCTGAAATGGGACTAACTAATATAACAAAACAAAAACAAGGTACGATTGATTTATATAGATACAATAATGATAAGTTAACGGTAGCTGTTGAATATTGTGCTATGAGTGGAGTTACTAAAAAGGTAAGTAAATACTTTGCCTTTGATAACCCTAGACTAGACATGATAACTACTGGACTTTGGGAAACTGACAGTTACCCTCACTGTCCTGTAGACTATGAAAAAGATGATATATTATATCATGCATACATAGACTTTAACGGTGCGTTGGTTCATGGTGAAGTGGTCAGATATGTTGATGATTATACACATAACGTTCACTTGTTTGTGTTCTTTTATTTACAAACTAAAGACTATGACCGTGATAAAATGGAAGTTCTATATACTGATAGAGCTGATAGCAATTTATTACACTGTCATAGTTGTAGAGAAAACCCAACAAAACGTCACGAACTATTCATAAAATTAATAGAAACTAAAAATGATTTCTATTGTAATAATGAGGTTGGAGAAATTGTAAGAAACTGGAAAATCAATAATGGACTTGTGGTAAGGCGGTGATATAACATGAAATTAGAAAAACATGAAGAACAATGGATATTAAACGAAATAGCTAATAATATTTCTCATGCTAATAAAGCAAATGATAAATACAAAAACTATTTTAAAGGTAGGGCTTTAGGGATAGTTGATTGTCTATATCTTTTAAATTATGAAAGATATAGTGAATTATACGATATAGTGAAAAAACTTGATAGAGAAAAACTATATCATAACTTTAAAATATAGGCGGTGATAAATCATGTTAGTTGCTATGTTAAAAGTTATAATCATTACTATAATTATTTGTGTAGTAATATTAATAAAATCAAGTGATGATTAAGTTGCGATATCGCAACTAAAGAAATCGGGTGTTTAGAATTTCTGAACACTCGATTATTTTTGCTTGGGTACTTTAGCATAGTAAAGCGTTAAAGCGAGCAGGTTGCGACGTCGCAATTATGAACAAATTATTAATAAGTTAAGCGTTCACAGATTGTTCATAGGTTATACACATAGTAT
>AUXO010555055.1_pt1 | contig 13110 bp, 8 predicted proteins | sample 768731 | NCBI WGS metagenome assembly AUXO01 (sample SAMN02715735, study PRJNA202380) | gut metagenome | biome: sheep rumen | host: Ovis aries | place: New Zealand: Palmerston North
GCCTGGGTTGAGTTAACTGCCAAAGTAACGCTCGTGTGGGCTTTGCAAAGCCAGTCGCGCGGATTTAAAAAAAAGTGGCATTATCCTATAGAAAGTGTTATATTTATATAGGTGTTTTAATATTAATGTTAGGGGTTATCGGGGATGGATTATTCAGAAGTTATTGAATTTGTAAAAAAGACATCTTCTGAAAAACAAGGTTCAGATCAGTATCCATTTAGGAACAGTTATGACCATACGATGAGAGTTTATCGTTGGGCTATAAGACTTCAGGCAAAGCTTGGAGGAGATTTGGATGTGATCGTTTTAGCTGCACTTCTCCATGATGTAGGTCATGAGGATGGCAGACCGGACAGTGAGGTCAGTGCTGAAGTTGCAGTTGAATATCTGGATAGTATCGGTGTGGCACCCGAGCTTATTGTTAAGGTCGGAGAAATCATTATGATGAATGCCGATAAGGATACAGATAAGGATCTTTCTTTGGAATGTCGTATAGTTATGGATGCCGATCTTCTGGATGATGTAGGAGGCATCGAGATAATGCGTGATGCCATGGTTACGGCTCATGATGAGGAGTCTAGCTATAAGAGGGCGTATTATCGAATAAAGGATTATTACAGACAGAGTAAACCTCTGATCAGATGCTGCAAGACTGAGACCGCAAGGACTGAGTATGCGAAGCGTATGCAGCTGGTCGAAGGATTTATATATCAGCTTGAGAAAGAGCTGTTCTGATCATTTCAGATTTAGTATTCTTTTTATAAAAAAGGAGAGACAGTTATGGGTAACAAGGTTGCACGAGTTATTTTGGGTATTGTGATTATAGTAGGAATTCTGGTTGGTGCATATTTCATCCTTCCTGGTTCGGTTCATTATCCAATCAAGGCATTTATTCAGGAAAAAACAAATGATAACTACTCCAAGGTTATTGAGCCTTTGAAGGCTGCAAAGGTTCCTAAGAATAAGGATTTTACATTCGGAGATGCTTTCGAGAGCAATACTGAACATCCGGCATGGACTATAGAAGAGAGTGATGTTGATGATAAGGGTAATGGATCCTACATCATTTATGCTGATGGATTCAATATCACAGTTGCTCTCGAGAGTGAAGAGAACTCAGACGGTCTTATTACACGTACTAATGCACATTTTAGATGTAGATTTGATGTTACCAAGGAAGGTAGTGTCATAAAGGTTAATAATAAGACAATGGAAGAAGGAAAGCCTATATATCCTTCACAGATTGAGGTTGATCAGGACGTTTACAGTCAGTCAAATACTTCAAATGATTACTATCAGAAGTGTCTCGATAGTTTATGCGGAAAGTAAAATCATAAAGTTTTATATAAAAAGAACGGATGCGCTGCATCCGTTCTTTTTTACGTCATTACTTTGTCAGAGAATCAATAATAGTGGTTATAGTGGTGATGGAGTCGCTGACTTTGCTCTGTTCCATAGCCTCCAGATATGCTTCCTTATGCTGCTCTATATCCTCTAAAGCCTTGAGGAGGGTTTTGTCGTCCAGCTTTTCTTCGTCAATCACATAGCTGTAACCGCTTTTTTGGAAGGACTCCGCGTTCAGTATCTGGTCGCCTCTGCTGGCCTTTAGTGAAAGTGGAATCAGTATGTTCGGCTTCTTAAGAGCCAGAAGCTCACAGATGGCATTTGCTCCTGCGCGAGATATGACTATGTCTGCCAGAGCAAAAAGATCCGGAAGCTCTGACTTAACATATTCAAACTGGGCATAGCCTTTTTTGCCGGCATATTTGGTGTTCATTTTGTCCTTTCCACAGATGTGGATAACATTGTAGGTCGAAAGAAGTTCATCAAGTACACTCCAAATGGCGTTATTTACGGCAACACTTCCGGTGCTTCCTCCGACTATAAGAATGGTTGGTTTATCATCTTCAAAGCCACAGAACTTTTTGGCTTTTTCCTTATCTCCGTTAAAGAGCTCCTGTCTGATTGGTGTTCCGGTGACAGTGGCTTTTCCCTCGAACAGCTTCTTGGTCTCGGGGAAGTTACAGCATATTTTGGTTGCCTTGGGCAGTGCCAGCTTGTTAGCAAGTCCCGGAGACATGTCCGATTCGTGGATAACAACCGGTATTTTCTTCTTGGATGCTGCAAAAACTACGGGAACCGTAACAAAGCCTCCCTTTGAAAAAACAACGTCGGGTTTCAGCTTCTTGATTAGCTTTTTAGCTTGAAAATACCCCTTTAGTATTCTGAAAGGATCTGTGAAGTTTTTCAGATCGAAGTATCGTCTGAGCTTTCCTGATGATATTCCGTAGTAAGGAATTCCTATCTCTTCGATAAGCTTCTTTTCGATGCCATTATATGTTCCGATATAGCTTATATCATAGCCCATCTCCTTAAGAGTCGGGATGATCGCTATATTTGGTGTAACATGTCCGGCAGTTCCTCCGCCGGTAAGTACTATCTTCTTCATTTTTTTCTCCCATCGTCATTTATAAAGTAATATATAAAGATTTATCTATATGATAAAATCGTCCTCCAGAGTATGTCCGAGTTCCCATATATTTATGGAGGTGCACTCGCTAATTGTAAATCCGTGTTCATCAGCCTCGGGGAATATCCGTGATGTAAATACGGCGTCACCGTCATTTACAAAAATCTCAACAGAGCTTTTATCTATAAATATCCTGAGGTGTGTAAGTCCGTTTTCCAGAACTCTGGTCCTGCTTTCACCGTTTTCAACATTGAATCTGATGTTCATTCCGGAACGATCCAGTGTGATCTCGCGGGTTTTATCCTTGTAGTCTATGGACAGTCCGCCTGTTCCGTCAGGCTTTGAGAAAAGAGTCATATTGAAATCGTCAGGATATATGGTCACAGCTATCTCCGCGGTATCAGGAAGAACCTTGAGACTGGGGCTGACCAAAGCTTTTCTCATTGATTCAAGTCCGTGTATCGGTTTCTGAATAAGTCTGCGGTGTCTGATGGTGAGCTCCCTTGGCAGTGTCATACATCCGGACCATGCTTCCTTGTCTGTAGGGAAGCTTGAATCGGGCAGTCCCATCCAGGCTATAAGATATTTCTTATTTGCTTCTTCTGTGTTGGCAGCACATTCGGCAGCATAAGATTCAAATCCGAAATCCAGCAGATGAAAAGCTCCATCAGGAGTAAATGTCAGACTGTCGAAATCCATAGAACCTATGATATATCCGTTGTGGTTAGTTCCTGTTCCGTGTCCTTCGAGAGTTAGCTGCTGAGGACAGAATATCAGTATATCATGACTTCCGAGTTGTTCAAGCGAAGGACATTCCCACATGCTTCCGAAGCTTTCGAAACCGGGTACATGCAGTCTTCCTCTCATGTGCCAGTTTTTCTTCGGGTCATCGGATTCGTATACGATGATACAACCGTTTTGATCCTTTGTCTGAGCACCTATAAATATATAGTATTTTCCGGAGTCATCATCATAAATGATTTTGGGGTCTCTCTGGTTATGAGTATATTCATCAGACGGACCGAAAAGAGGAGCGGAGTATTTTTTAACCCTGTTATCATCTGTAAGCTTTGCCATACATGTGTAGCTTTCGGCCTCTGAATTCTTGTCCGAGTGTATTCCTGAGTAAAAGAGGTGGATGAGCCCATTTATGTTGTAGGCCGTTCCCGTAAAGTCACCTCCGTTATCGAAGTATGTATCAGGATACAAAGCAACACCGAGATTCTTCCAGTTTATCAGATCCTCGGATACTACGTGATACCAATGCTTAAGTCCGTGAAATGCTCCCCATGGACACCATTGATAGAATAGATGCCACATACCGTTGTTGTATATAAATCCATTTGGATCATTCATGAGTCCCGTAATAGGCTGGATATGATAAGACTGACGGTAAATGGAACTGACAGCCGTTTTTCGAAGTTCTTCAATCTCGCTGAGAGACATGAGAACCCTGTTCATTTCATTTTCAGTCTTCTTTTTCATTTAAATTACCTGCCCAAATAAAAATATACCCTTATAATAACAAAAAACTATACTAATAGCACTATCTTTTTATAGCCATAATGGGATGATAAATGTTATAATAACTTATATGCGTTGACAGCAGGTGGAAGAACTGCTGCCACTTTTAAACAAAGGGAGGATATACCGAAATGAGTAACTTTATGGAAGAGTATAAGAAGTGGTTAGATGATCCATATTTTGATGCAGAGACAAGAGCTGAGCTTGAGTCCATAAAGGATGATGAAAAAGAGATAGAGGACAGATTCTACAGAAGTCTTGAGTTTGGAACGGGAGGACTTCGCGGAGTTAGAGGTGCCGGTACTAACCGTATGAATATATATACAGTTCGTCAGGCTACTCAGGGTCTTGCAAACTATATAGTTGCAAATGGCGGACAGGCAAAGGGTGTTGCTATTGCACATGATTCACGTATCATGTCACCTGAATTTGCAAGAGAGGCAGCCAGATGTCTCAACGCTAACGGTATCAAGACATATCTGTTTGAGTCACTTAGACCGACTCCGGAGCTTTCATTTGCAGTAAGAGAGTTTGGTTGTATAGCAGGTATCGTTGTTACAGCCAGCCATAATCCAAGAGAGTATAATGGTTATAAGGTTTATTGGGAGGACGGCGCACAGGTTACTCCTCCTCATGACACGGGAATTATGGCAGAGGTTGCCAAGGTTACAGACTTTGCTGAAGTTAAAACAATGGATGAGGACGATGCCAGAGCAGCAGGTCTCTTCAACATAATCGGAACTGATTTTGACGATAAGTATATTGCACAGGTTAAGGCTCAGAGTATCCACCCTGAGATCATCCCTGAGATGGCAAAGGATATCAAGATAGTTTACACACCACTTCATGGAACAGGAAATGTTCCTGTAAGAAGAGTTCTTAAGGATCTTGGATTTACACAGGTTTACGTAGAGCCACAACAGAAAATTCCTGATGGATCATTCCCTACAGTTTCCTATCCTAATCCAGAGGATCCAAAGGCTTGGGAGCTTGCACTTAAGCTTGCAAAGGATGTTGATGCAGATATCGTTCTTGCAACAGATCCTGATGCGGACAGACTTGGTGTTTATGCCAAGGATACAAAGACAGGAGAATATATGAGCTTTACCGGAAATATGTCCGGAATGCTTATAGCAGAGTATATATTCAGAGAGCGTGAAGCTACAGGAACTATGCCTGAAAATCCTGCACTTGTTACCACAATTGTTACTACAGATCTTGCAAAAGCAATTGCAGCTGCTTATAACGCACGTTGCATAGAAGTGCTTACAGGCTTTAAGTATATCGGTGAGCAGATCAAGATATTTGAACAGACAGGTTGCAACAATTACGTATTTGGACTTGAGGAGTCTTATGGCTGCTTGACAGGAACTTATGCAAGAGATAAGGATTCTATCGTTGCGGTTATGATGCTTTGTGAGGTTGCTGCATTCTATAAGAAACAGGGTAAAACACTCTGCGATGCTATGCAGGATCTCTATGAGAAGTATGGTTATTACAAGGAAGGTCTTGCAACACTTGAGCTTAAGGGTGTTGACGGTGCTGCTGAGATTCAGAGAAAGATGGAGAACTTCAGAACAAATCCTCCAAAGGAGCTTGGAGGCTTCAAGGTTCTCGCTACACGTGATTATAAGAAGGACGAGAGAGTTGATCTCGTATCAGGCGAGACCACTTCAACAGGTCTTCCATCATCAAATGTTCTTTATTATGAGCTTGAGGACAACGCATGGTGCTGCGTTCGTCCATCAGGAACAGAGCCAAAGATCAAGTTCTATTATGGGGTAAAGGGAACAGATATGTCTGATTCCGAAAAGAAGCTTGAGGCTATAAAGGCGGATATGTTAAGCGGACAGTAAATAGTTACTTAAGGGTGCGGTTAAATGAGTTTTCTAAAACGACTAGATGTTAAGAGATATTACAGATATAAAGGTCAGGTTATAAAAAGAAATATGATCGCGAGCCAGACCTATCTTCTCGTCGGAACCATTGTTGCTACCGTAAATATGTTATCGAATGTATTTATCAAGCAAACGAATGGTTATACGGGAAGTCTGGTTTTACTCGTTTATTTTGTCGTGGCATCTATTCTCAGAAAACCTATACTTAAGAATCGTGAGAAGTATAGTACACTATTCCTTTATATAGTTCAGATTCCTATTATGATATTCGGAATACTTATGGGAACTGTTCTGGATAAAACGGGAATAACGATTACATTTTTCCTGCTACTCATATGTATGCCACCGTTTATTCTTGATAATCCGGTCAGACATCTGATATATATTGTATCGATGATGATCCTTTATATAATCCTGGGATATACCTACAAGGTTCCTGAGATATTTAAGCTGGATATGGTTCATGCCCTGAGCTTTATGATGGGATCTATGTTTGTTAATCTGTTTGTTCTTGCAGAGAGATTTGATAATATAGAAAATTATGTTCTCTCTGATTACAGATCAAGGCATGATGAGATAACCGGCCTTAAGAACAGATATTCTCTGAGACAGGATGCTGTGAAGTATACCAATATGCATATATGTGCTGCGATAGTTGATATAGATTATTTCAAGTTCTTCAATGATATGTATGGACATGATTTCGGAGAGGAAATAGTTGCTTATATCGGTTCTCTAGCGAGAGATGTATTTGGTGAAGAGTACTGCTACAGATTTGAGAGTGATGAGATCATTATACTCGATGATAAATCTTCGGAAGCTGAATTTAAGAGAAAACTGAAGCAGATAAGTGATGGTTTCAGTGAAATCGTTATTAGAGGAAAGAAATTTCATCCGACCTGTAGTATCGCCTATGTATATGGTAATACTGAGGGGGAGGGTGATGTGGCTGAGCTGATCAGACATACTGACGTAAGACTCCTTGAAACCAGAGCGAAGGGAAGAGGAAGTATCATGGGCTACGCCTATGACAGGAGTCAGAAGAGACAGACTGATATACTTGCCGAGGTTGCGCAGACCAATACCTCAAGTAGTATAGATGAGATAACCGGAATTCCGAATATGCAGTTCTTCCGTATAAGAGCTGATGAGATGCTTGGTAACGTTCTGAATCTGGATAAAGAGCCGGTGATTCTTTACTTCAATTTAGGTAATTTCAAGGCTTACAACGAAGAGTATGGGTTTAGAAAGGGCGATAAGCTGCTGAGGGATATAGGACAGATCCTGAAGGATGAATTCTCTAACAGAGTTATAGCCAGATTCGCGGAGGATCATTTCGTTGTCCTTTGTTATAAGAGTGAGGCAGAGGAGATTATTCCGAATGTATTCCAGAAGGTAAAACCGCTTTTCGGAAGCATTCATATGAATATCAAGGTTGGTATTGCCCAATATGTCGAAGGAGAAAATGTCGGAATAACCTGTGACAAGGCCAAACTTGCGTGTGACAGTATAAAGCATGATTCCAACAGGAATTTTGTTTACTACAGTGAACAGCTTGAAACCAGAAATAAGCTGGAGAGATATGTTATATCGCATGTGGACGAAGCTGCCGAGAAGGGTTATCTAAGGGTTTATTATCAGCCAGTAATAGATATCAAGACAGGTAAGCTTATCGAACTTGAGGCTCTTGCAAGGTGGATAGATCCTATACATGGATTCCTAGCACCCGGAGATTTCATACCTCCTCTGGAGGAGGCAAAGCTTATTCACAAGGTTGATGGCTTTATAGCCAGACAGGTTTGTCTCGATCAGCCGAAGCTGAGGGATATGGCAGGAATGGATATTCCTGTTTCGATTAATCTGTCCAGATTGGACTTTATGCTTACCAACATAGTAGACAGTATGAAGGATATAGTTAAGAAAAACCATGTGGATACTAAGAATCTGCATATCGAGGTAACAGAGAGTGCGCTTGAAAATGATAGCGAAGAACTGAAGGCCAAGATGAACGAACTTAGAGAAGCTGGATTTGAGATATGGCTTGACGACTTCGGAAGCGGTTATTCATCGCTTAATTCACTTCAGGATTTCACGTTCGATGTTATCAAGGTTGATATGAAATTCATGAGAACGCTTGAGAGTAATCCACAGACCAGCATCATAGTAAAGTCTATCATTGAGATGACAAAGAGTCTGAATCTCAGGTCGCTGGTTGAAGGTGTTGAAACACAGACTCAGTATGACTTCATAAATGAGATAGGAGTAGATATGGCACAGGGATTTTTATTCAGCCGTCCGGTACCTATTGATGATCTGAAGTTTAATTAATATGTAAATGATATAGCAGCAGTTAAATATATAATTGATATTTCTTTATAAAAGAAGTAAAATGTTAAATTGGTTACCCCTGTTTAGCATTTCGCTTCTTTTGTTATTTCGGAGGAATTATGATATCTAAATTTAGTGTAAAAAGACCGTATACGGTTTTTGTCGTAGTTGTGGCAGTTATCGTTATCGGTGTCGTTGCTCTTATGAAGACAACTGCCGATCTACTGCCCAACATCAATCTGCCGTATGTAATCGTCATTACGACAGATATGGGAGCGAGTCCGGAGACAGTTGAGAAGGAGATAACTGCTCCTATGGAGGCCACTCTTGCGACCACCTCGAATCTGAAAACTATTCAATCTATGTCGTATAACAGTTATTCCACAGTCGTTCTTGAATACGAGCAGACGACGAATATGGATGCGACTCTTATCGAAATCCAGCAGAAAATAGAACAGCTCAAGGGAACCTTCGACGAGAAGGTCGGTTCCCCTATAGTTATGCAGCTGAACCCTAATATGATACCGGTTTTTATCGGTGCCGCTGAGGTTGAGGGGATGGATAACATAGAGCTTACCAACTATATAACAAGCAAGATAGAACCCCAGCTTGAAAGTATAGAAGGTGTAGCTTCCGTAACTGTTACCGGTGGAGTTACGGAGACGGTTCAGGTAACAATGAACCAGAAGAAGATAGATAAGCTGAATGATCGAATAATGGATGAAATCGATAATCAGTTTGATAAGGCTAAGGAAGATCTGGAGAAATCCAGGGAAGAGATTGAAGCCGGTAAGGATGCTGTTGCCAGTGGTAAGACTCTTTTCGCGAATACTGTCAGCGAAAATAAGTCAATGCTTGAAGATGCTCAGCTGGAGCTTTACCAGACAGAGGGTACTCTGAATGATAAGAAGGAACAGCTCGAACTGGTCAATGGTGTTCTCGGAACCACCATCGAAACACTTCAGAAGCTTTATGATACGGCTAAGGATCTGGCTGACAAGATAGACTCATATGAGTCAGCACTTTCTCTTTTTGAACAGCAGGTTATTGACAGCGAAGCATTTCAGACTATGACCGGAATGGATCCGGAAACTGCCAGACAGCAGATTGAAGCCTTCAGAGCACAGATAGAAGAAATAAATGAACAGATAAGGACTAATGCTCAGGCACTTACTGATTATGATATAACTCTTTACACATATGAGGATATACCTGCCGCAATAGGCGAGCTTGAAAAAGCAAGAACCGAGGTTAAGGCGGGAATAGCAGCTATAGATGAGGGAATGGAGCAGGTTAAGGAAGGTAAGACAACTACCAGTACTGCACTTCAGGCTCTTAACAAGGCGGAGATAGAACAGTCTATACAGCTTGCGGAAACCTCCGCAACTCTGAATTCAGGACTTGCACAGATAGAAGGAGCTGAGAAGCAGATAGATGATACTATGGAGAGTACAAAGTCTGCAGCAGATCTGGACACAGTACTTTCGCTTGAAACACTGAATAATATCCTTCTCGCTCAGAATTTTGCCATGCCTGCCGGTTACGCATCGGGCAAGGATGGCCAGGTGCTTGTTAAGGTTGGTGAAGGTGTATCGGAAATCGAAGACCTAGAAGACCTCGTTTTGATCGACCTTGGAATGGATAAGGTTGGTGTTATCACTTTAGGTGATGTTGCAGATATTGAGAAGGTTGATGATTCAGCTGAGGTTTATGCTAAGTTGAATGGTGAGCCGGGTATACTTCTTGCCTTCGAAAAGCAGACCGGATATTCTACGGGAGATGTTACAGACAGAATCCTTGAGAGGTTTGAGAGCTTGGAAGAATCAGAAGAGGAGGATGTACATTTCTCTGTTCTGATGAATCAGGGTGTATATATAGATATGATCGTGGATTCCATCTTGCTTAACATGCTGGTAGGTGCGGGACTTGCGATTTTGGTTCTCATCATATTCCTGAGAGATTTCAGACCTACAATTATAATCGCGTGCGCGATACCACTTTCAGTTATATTTGCGGTAGTGCTTATGTACTTCTCGAATATAACTATGAATATTATCTCTATGTCTGGCCTGACGCTGGGTATAGGAATGCTTGTGGATAACTCTATAGTTGTTATAGAGAATATCTACCGACTCAGAAAAGAAGGCGAGTCGATAAAGAAGGCGGCAGTCTATGGTGCGAGTCAGGTGTCAGGAGCTATAACTTCCTCCACACTCACAACTATGTGCGTATTCCTTCCTATAGTATTTACCGAGGGTATCACGAGACAGCTCTTTGTAGATATGGGACTTACTATAGCATTTACTCTTACGGCATCACTTCTGGTTGCGCTTACACTTGTTCCGGCTATGGCACAGGGGCTTCTGAGAAATCAGAAAACAAGCGAGAAAAAAGAAGCCGGTTTGCTTATGCGCGTTTATGAAAAATTCCTGAGAGGCGCTATAAAGTTTAAGCCTCTGGTATTTATAGTAATGGTACTTCTTTTGTTTGCTTCCACTGCTCTTGCGCTTTCAAGAGGAACTGAGTTTATGTCAGAGATGACAGGAAATCAGCTGATGGTAAGCATGTCTGCTCCGAATAAGGAGGAGAGAAGCTTTGAAGAAATGACGGGATATGCTGACGAATTTGTCAGCAGGATTCAGAATATAGAGGGCATTAAAACGATTGGTGCCATGATGGGAAACGGCTCAATGATGGGGGGTATGTCAATGGGCCAACAGGAAGGTGTTTCAATCTATATTCTGTTTGATGAAGAATCAGATGTTAAGCCTAAGGAAATAATAGAAAAAGTAAATGAAGCTAAAGAGGGTATAGACTGTGACATACAGGTCCAGACCCAGATCATGGATATGTCAGCTCTGACAGGAAGCGGAATATCAGTTATGATCAAGGGAAATAATATGCAGACCATGCAGAAGCTGGCAGGAGATGTTGCAGGTATACTTGAAGGTGTTGACGGAGTCGAAGAGGTAGATGACGGACTCAGCAACATGATAAATACATTTGTAGTAACAGTAGATAAAGAGAAGGCTGCCAAGTACGGCCTCACAGTTGCTCAGGTATTTGCCGGTATTTCCGCAAAGCTTGCATCAACCAAGTCTACAACCAGTGTAGAGACAGATCTCAAATCCTATGATGTCTTTGTAAGAACTGATGAGCAGGCGGAGATAACTGTGGATGATCTGAAGAAAATGAAGCTTGAGTATGTGGATAGAAAGACACAGGAAAAGAAAGAAGTTTCACTTTCGAAGGTGGCAACATTTGATGAGCAGGAAGAACTCTCGCAGATCCTTCGTAATCAGCAGAGCAGATATATAACAGTTTCAGCGAAGCTCAAAGAGGGCGAGAACATAGGTCTTGTGGGAGATGAGGTCAAGGCAAAGCTTAAGGATCTTGCAGTTCCTTTAGGTTATTCCGTAACCCTTAAGGGTGAAAATGAATCTATAGATGAGGCTATGAGTCAGCTGCTTCTCATGATGCTTCTTGCAGTCATACTTATCTATCTGATCATGGTAGCGCAGTTCCAGAGCCTTAAGTCACCGTTTATCATAATGTTCACAATTCCGCTTGCGTTTACAGGTGGTATGCTTGCTCTGTTCTTAAGCGGTAAACCTGTTTCGGTTATTGCAGTCATTGGATTTATAATGCTGGCAGGTATCATAGTTAATAACGGTATCGTGCTTGTTGATTATATAAATCAGTTGAGACGTGAGGGAATGTCGAAAAAAGAGGCTATCATAGAGTCGGCAAAGACGCGTCTTCGTCCAGTATTCATGACGGCTATAACGACTATTGTTTCTATGTCAACTATGGCTATCGGAATGGGACAAGGTGTAGAGATGTCACAGCCTATGGCAGTGGTTGTTATCGGAGGTATGATATACGGAACTATGCTTACGCTGGTTCTTGTACCGTGTCTGTATGATGCATTTAATAAAGAAAAAGATATGACAGAGGAAGAGCTTTAAGCTCGACCTCTGCCATTTTTTTTATCAGTCTGTTTTTTTAGTTGGAAGAAGGAAATGAGTTGATTTCTTATACTTGTCATATTCCTCTCCGAATCTATCTCTCAGCATTCTGTCTTCATAAGGTGCTATCCAGACGAAAAGAACAAATGCTTCTATAAATGGAAGTACGTACATGTACGCATTTCCCGAGAAGAAAAGAATTGCTGTACAGATGAGGATCATTCCTCCGTATACAGGATTTCTTGTCTTGCTGTAAATTCCGGTAGTGATCAGGTTGCCCATACGAAGGTTGAAAATCATCTCTTCCTCATTTATAGCACTCAGATACATACTGATTCCGAAGAATGCGGCTACAAAACCGAGGAAGATGTAGGTATACCTAAGCCACTTTGCTGAAGGAATACCTGACTTAAAAGCTCCTATGTGTCCGAGTATAACAGCCAGTACTGTAAGTGCGAGAAGCATAATGACAAAGTAAGCGCCCTTTCCATATATCGGAAGAGGTGATGCCTTCTGAGCAGAAACTGCTTCGTTTTCATCTACCTGTTCCTCCATCGTATCCTCAGAAACTGCTTCGGTTATCTCTGCTGCAGCTTCACCTGTAGTCTCTTCTACGAGGTTTTCTGCCGTGTCAACATCGGCACCCTCAATCTTGTTTTCTATATTATCATCCATAATAATTCCCCTTGTTTATCACTAATAAATTTTGTGTATGAACGTATACCGCAAATTTTTATTCCGGATATAACACTGCTATAGTATACCACCCATATTTTAAAAACGTCAATTGAATATAATGTGTCCTGCAGATGCTTCCGGAAAACATATATACCACGTGACTGGCACAATGCTTCCGAAAACATATATACCACGTGACTGGCAAATGCTTTTCGAGACCATAAGCGGTCTGTTCGCTTAGCGA
>AUXO011979966.1_pt1 | contig 13107 bp, 10 predicted proteins | sample 768731 | NCBI WGS metagenome assembly AUXO01 (sample SAMN02715735, study PRJNA202380) | gut metagenome | biome: sheep rumen | host: Ovis aries | place: New Zealand: Palmerston North
GTACGGGTGTTTTCGTCGGCATGGAGCACGTAACCTCCGTCAGCGTTCACATCAGCTACCTGGAGCCACTCAGCATTGCTGGACACGAGAAGCGGACTTTCCTTGGCGGTGACAACCATATTGAAAGTTGTATCGACACAAGGGAGCTCATCGAAATCGAAAGCGTCGACGCTGATGAGGGACTTCTTGATCGAAACTACGTAAGCGGTTCCCTGAGTGGTTTCAGGAGTTCCGTTGTAGCTCATGAGAACACCCTCGACAACCAGTTCGTCACCTACTGAGAACTCATCTCCGGTGGTGAACTTCGCGCCGTTGAGCCATGCGCCCCTATAAACCTCGAACCAGTTTCCGTCTCCCTGACCGTCAGAGCCGTAAGAGCCGCTGAAAGTACCGTCATCGGAGAGGAAGTAAGTTGCATTTCCGTAGCTGGTGCTGATCTCCTGGATCTTGCAGACGATACCCTTTACCCTTGCGGTCTGGGAAATCGCCTGGTTGGCCTTGATCATGTCAACAGCTTCTTTTACGGAAAGAACAACAGGATCAACCTTTTCGGTTGTCTGAAGGAGGTTGATGCTCTGCGCTTTGCCGCCGCACTCTATTTTCGCGGTAGCTTCACGTGTTTCAGTTGCGGGTGAAGCGGTGAAGGTCACGGGCACTGTGCCGGCATTGCCGGAGGAAGGAGAGGCGGTAACCCAATCGGGAAGAGAAGTGATCGTCCAAGGGCCGGTAGTGGTTACGTCAATGGAGACGGTACCACCATCAGCGGCGAAAGTGACGTAAGAGGATGTGACCTTTACTTCATCAAGAAAGTGGTCTTCCTCTTTCTGGCAACCTAGTGCGAGAGCAAGGGTAGCCAGGATGGAAAGTATGATATAACGTGTTTTCATAAAGATGAATCCGCCAATGATTAGTTAAACATGTATTTGATACCGATGGAAGCGTACCAGCACTGTCCGATAGCGTGGTTGGGAACGAATGTGTCGAGTGCCCCGTTGATAGCGGAAGGTGTGGAGAAGGTAGCGTAACCGGCCGCATCAACACCCTCGTACTTGAGGATGCGGGCTTCTGAACCGATAGCGGGGTTGAGATACTTGCTTACACCCCAACTTGAGTTGAACAGGTTGAGAAGGTTCTTCACATCAAGGCTGAGCTGGAGGGTATTGGTGGTGTTTCCGATCTTGACCCTGAAGTCATGCTTGTAGCTGAAGTCCACCCTGTGAACCCAAGGAGAATAGACGCTGTAAGCCTCGGCATATTCGCCCTGATGCTTGCTCAGATACTTGTTTGCATGGACATAATCCATGAAGCGGGTCTGGTCATCCGAAGAAACGAAACGGAATGAGTTGTTGGCGACCTCTTCATCTGTAGGGATGTAGATAGCGTCATAGCTGTATCCGTCACCGTTCATATCGTTGGAGAGCATGTAAGAGTAGTTGTAACCGCCCCTCCAGGTCTCATAGATGAAGCTGTAGTGGTTGTTGCCCTTGTCGCTGTAAGTAAGGGAAGCGACGAAACGGTCGGGAGTCACATACTGTGAGTTGTGGAGCTTGATGTAGTTGGGACCCTCGTTTGTGGGAACATAGGTGAATGCTGACTCTGCTGCGGAACCGGGCATACCGGTGATTTCCTTGCTGACAGTGTGAGTGTAAGCGGCCATGATGTTGAGACCCTCAACAGGTGTGGCGTTTACGGTGAGGTTGGCTGACCAACCATAACCCTTGCTGGTGTTCTCAAGAACGAAAGCCTTGGTAGTGGTGCGGAAGTCTGAAGGATAGATAGGACGGTTGTCCACGCCGTTGAAGCGTGCGAATCCGCCGACATTCTTCATACTCCAGTCGGAGATGGAGACCGCATTGATAGTCTTGTTGAAGATACCCTCAGCGGTAACTGACAGAGGGAAGGAAGTGGGGAAGCTGTAGTCGACAGCGACGGAGGTCTTCCAAACCTGAGGCATCTTGAACTTGGGATCTACGGCACTGATTGAAGAAGGAACGGTACCGTCTTTAGGAGATACGGTGCTGGGGTATCCCAGACCGATGAGCTTCTGGTAGAGAGCGTCTACTGTAGCTTTGCCGTTGGAATCGGTAACGAGTCCACCTGCGAACTCATCCATTGAGAATCCTCTGTTCTTGGCGTTCCTGGCGTTGATCTGAGCCTGGTACTGGACAAGACCACCGTTGGTAGGCATGTTGGTGAAGAACACGAGAGGGAGACGACCGGAGAAGAGACCGGTACCACCACGGACCTTGAGGGTGCGGTTACCGAGGACATCCCATGTGAAACCGATTCTGGGAGAGATGGTAACGTTGGCTGAGGGCCACTTACCGGTATCGATATGGGTCTCTTCGTAATTGTGAGCCTTGGGATAGTATGAGAGGTCCTTGATGGCGTTGTTGGTCATAAGGTCCCCGTTGTTGAAGAACAGTCCGTCGAAACGGATACCCGCAGTGAGTTTGAAGTTGTCGTTGATGCTCCACTCGTCCTGGGCATAGATACCAGCCTTATAGAACTGGACACGGGCGGCAGGTTTCTGCTCACCGTCGTAACCGTAGGTAAGGTTAACAACTTCAGGAGCTGCACCATTGATGAAATCATCCACTGAATTGTAACGGTAATAACCGGTTCCGTTACGCATATACTGGTTGTCCGCCATCTGATACTCGAGGCTGACACCTCCCGTGATCTTATGGTTTCCGGTGTAGTAGGTGAGGTCATCCTTTACGCTGGCGACACGGTTGTGAACGGCGTTGTTCCATGTGAAGAGCTCGTAACCGAGGGCCATGTAGTTGTTGGACTGCTCATTGTCGAGGATGTCGATGAAGGGGAACTCGGAAGAGTTGGTACCACGGATATCATCGAGGATTGAGTAAGTGGCGAGGAACTGGTTGGAGAGCTTGTCGCTGAGACGGCTGTTGAAATCGAGTGACCATGTGCTCACGATGTTCTGCATGGAGTACATCGAGTTGGCGAAGGACATCGAGTACTGGCTCATACGGGATCCGCTCTGACGGGTACCGCCGTCCATTGAAGTTCCGTTGGGAGAGTTCCAGATGTTGTTGATGGTGTAGTTGTAACGGAGAGCGAGCTTGTGCTTGTCGGAGATGTTCCAGTCAAGGCGGACAAGCAGCTTCTTGTTGTCCTCGTCAGCGGGGAAGCTGGTGTATGAACCTGTGTCATATCCGTATTTCGACTTCACGAAGTCGGAGACTCTCTTGAGGTCAGCGACAGTGGTACGGGAGATGAAGTTGTCAGGATCCGCTACACCGTCGGTAGATCCCCTCCAGCGGTTGACCACTGTAGGAACCTTTGAAAGTTCAGCGTTTACGAAGAAGAAGAGTTTGTTCTTCACGATAGGTCCACCCAGGGTGAAACCGTAAGTGGTCTTGCGGTCCTTGTCGCGTGCGCCTGAAATCTGTTCACCGTAGATAGCGTCACCCCTCATGTTCTCATTCTGGTGATAAACATAAGCGGTTCCCTTGAAGGTGTTGGTACCGGACTTGGTGATGGCGTTTACACCACCGCCGATGAAGTTGGTCTGACGTACGTCGTAAGGGGAGATAACAACCTGGAGTTCCTCAATAGCGTCGATGGAGATAGGGTTACCGCCACCGGGAAGTTTTTCTGAAAGACCGAAGTTGTTGTTGAAGTTTGCACCGTCGACGGTGAAGTTTGCGGTACGACCGTCAGATCCGGCGAAACTCATACCGTTACCGCCGTAAGGAGAAAGACGGGTAACGTCGGTGATGCTCCTGTTTACGGTAGGGAGGGATGCGATCTGGCTGTTGTTGATATTCGTTGCCGCACCTGTCTTTTCCTGCGCGAACTTCGAATATGCATCCGCGATAACTACGGACTGCTCGAGGAACTCGTTGCTCTCGGCAATCTTCGCATTGAGGCTGAAAGTTTCGGCGAGCTGAAGAGTAACGCCGGTGTAGTTGGTCTGCTGGTAACCCAGGCAAGAAACCTCAACGGTATAAGGACCACCGGGGCGCATACCCTGGATGGTGTAGCGGCCGTCTTCGTTTGTGACGGCACCATAGCTCGTTCCTGAAGGACCGTGTTTAGCGACGATAGCGGCACCGATGACGGGATCGCCGTTCTGGTCTACGACACGACCACCAAGAGATGAGGTTGTCACCTGAGCATAGGCGACACTACCCGCAACCAAAGAAATGATTGCGAGAAGGACAAACTTGATAGATTGTTTCATAAATACTTTATAGGGTTTTTGTATTTCCTCAATTAAATATCATTGAGACTGCGAAGATACTGTTTTTTTGGGAACTGTAAAAGGGAATTTGCCTACGGAAACGTATGTTTTTGTCCACAAAATCATCGTTTTATCGTTTTACTGCAGTTTTTCGGATCAAATTTTAATGAAAACCTTTGGAATAATTGAAAAACTGCATACCTTTGCAGCATCAAATGTGGAGAGATTTGCCTGCTTGCAACCACGTGAAAAAATGCTAAAATGTTGATCGGCACCCTTTCGTGCCCTGAATTTGGAACTTTATGTCACTCCGACCTAGGTGACAACTTTTCATATCAATGTTTTGTGTTTTTGTGACAGCTCCGCATTCAAGTGGAGCTTTTTTGTTGTACCCCGGTGTGAAGCAGAACCCGGAAGAAAAGAACTATTCAAAAGAAGAAAACGAAAATGAATTATCTGTTCACATCAGAATCAGTATCCGAGGGACATCCGGACAAAGTCGCTGACCAGATTTCGGACGCCATCCTTGACGAATTCCTCCGTCAGGACCCGGAAGCCAAAGTGGCATGCGAGACCTTCTGTTCGACCGGCCTGGTGGTCGTCGGCGGAGAGGTGCGCTCCGATGACGCATACGTCGATATCCAGAAGACCGTCAGAAGAGTCATAACAGAGATCGGCTACAACAAGGCCGAATATATGTTCGACGGCAATTCCTGCGGTGTTCTCTCCGCAATACACGAGCAGAGCTCGGACATCAACAGGGGTGTCGTCAAGGAGGATCCACTTGAGCAAGGAGCCGGAGACCAGGGCATGATGTTCGGATACGCATGTACCGACACAAAGGAATACATGCCGCTCCCCCTCTTCCTCGCGCATCTCACCCTCAAGACCCTCTCCGACATCAGGAAGAAGACAACCCTGATGCCGTACCTCCGTCCGGACGCCAAATCCCAGTTCACGATTGAATACGACGGTGACGCCCACAAGCCCCTGAGGATCCATACGGTGGTGGTTTCCACCCAGCATGACGAATTCACCTCCGAGACTCTCGGCAAGATGAGTTACCGGGACGCGGTTGAACAGTACGGACAGGTGAGGGTGGACAAGGAGATGCATGACAAGATCACCGAAGACGTGAGGAACATCCTCATCCCCATGGTGAAGGAAAGGCTTCCCGAGGAAACCGCCGCCCTCTTCGACGACAATTTCATCCTCCACGTCAACCCTACGGGGAAATTCGTTATCGGAGGTCCCCACGGAGACACGGGTCTTACCGGAAGAAAGATCATCGTCGACACATACGGAGGCAAAGGCGCACATGGAGGCGGAGCCTTCTCGGGAAAGGACCCTTCCAAAGTCGACAGGTCAGCCGCATATGCCGCCAGATACATCGCCAAGAACATGGTCGCCGCGGGCGTAGCCAAAGAAATGCTCGTCCAGGTTTCCTATGCCATCGGAGTGGCCGAACCCGTCAGCATCTTCGTCGACACCTATGGGACAGCGGCATGCGGCAAGGACGGAAAGAAGTTGAACGACGGAATGATAGCGGCGAAGATCGGGGAGATTTTCGACCTCAGGCCCGCCAAGATCGTTGAGAAGTTCGGTCTCAAAAACCCCATCTATGAGCCTACCGCATCCTATGGCCACATGGGCAAGAAGCCTTACCTCAAGACGGTGAAACTCATCCGCGGAGGAAAGGAAATCGAGAAAGCAGTACAATTCTTCGGATGGGAGAAGCTCGACAGCGTGGACCTCATCAAAAAGACTTTCGGAGTATAGGGGCAATCACTTCTGCATTCCACAGAAAAAAGGGAGCCGGAACGTATCAATGATACTTGTTTCATGGCTCCCTCTTCATATTCTCGACGTTGTCATCACTTCGCCCATGGCGGTAGAACATCTGATGGCGGACAATAATAATACTCCGGATCCCATTGTACATGGATTCCGGTTGCGCTGATTTCATCCGTGATGTATTCCCCTGTATCGGCATTTACGAATACAAGAACATGCGAACCTCCATTCACATATGCTGAACCGTCATAACAGATGAGCCAAGACTTGTATGCAGGTGCAATATAAGTTTCCTTATGCGTCCAATTGTCGTATCTGATCTTCTGGGAAGGAGCTATGATGGACTTGCTCACATATCGCTCCATCCAATAGTAGGTTTTGTCCAATTCCGCTATTTTCTCCAAAGCCTCCGCCTTGGTAATATTTCCTTCCAAAGAAGGCTCCGAACATCCTGAAAGAACTTGGAACAGCAAAAGGATAAAAAGAACTTTTTTCATATTCATCGGTCATTATTGATTGATTTACCATCTTTCAGTCTAGAATCGTAAAAAATTGTGCAATTCTAGGGGTTTGACGAGTTCGTTGTCCTTTCCCGGCAGAATCGTACTTACAAAAATAATATTCGGATGCGACTTATGCAAGGTTTTCAAGGAGTTACCGACTAAGTTCACATGGCAAACATATTATGGTAAAAGGGAGCCGGAACGTATCAATGATACTTGTTTCCGAGCTCCCTCTTTATATCTTTTTCCTTGATCGACTGCCGCTTATCATACTCTTTCTTACCCTTTGCGAGCGCGATGACAAGTTTGGCGTAACCGTTTTCGGAGATGAACATCTTCACGGCGATTATCGTAAGACCTTTCAGTTTGACGCTCTGCCGAAGGTGCCTCAGTTCCCGCTTGGTAAGGAGAAGCTTGCGGTCCCTTACCGGTTCATGCTGTCCCCAAGAGCCCCAGAAATACTGGGCGATATTCATGCCCTTGACATAGAGCTGTCCCTTCTGGTCGAAATAGCAGTACGAATCCACCAGTGAAACTTTACCGGCACGTATAGACTTGATTTCAGTACCGACAAGGACAATACCGGCCGTGAAAGTCTCCAGGAACTCATAGTCGAATGAGGCCCTGCGGTTGCTGATCTGTATTTTGCTTTTGGCTTTCGGCATGTCCGGTAAAAAGTTTCTGTCCCCTTAAAGGGCTGCAAATATACTCAAATTTCGTAATTTTGTGAAAATAACGCTCCCCTTCCATGAAGAAATCGCCAACTGAAAAGAAAGTTACAGGTGTTCCCCCCATGGCGGAACTTCCCGATCCCGAGTCCATCAGCGTCAGTGACATCCTCTCCCTCTACGACAAGGGCGAGATCGACCTTGTCTGTGTTCTGGGGCCGACAGCTTCCGGAAAGACGGCGTACGCCGTGAAACTCTGCAGGGCGATCAACTCCCTTAAAGGAGCGGACGTGGCGGAAATAATCTCCGCGGATTCAAGGCAGGTATATAGGGGCATGGACATCGGAACGGGGAAAGATCTCTCCGAGTACGGTGAAATCCCCTACCATCTCATTGACATCGCTCCGGCGGGAAGCCGCTACAACATCTACGAATACCAGCGCGATTTCGAGAGGGTGTACAAAGATATCGTGTCAAGAGGAGGTGTTCCTGTTCTTTGCGGAGGCAGCGGTCTCTACATAGAGGCGGCGACCTGCGGATACATCCTCCCCGAACTACCCGCCGACCCCGAATATCGTGAGAGACTTGAAAAAGAGGACATAAACGTTCTCCGTCACCGCCTTCTGGCCGAGTCTCCCGATGTGACAGAAGGGACTCTCCAATCCAAAAGACGGATCATCCGCGCCCTCGAAGTTGCCGAATACAGGAAAACCCATCCGGTCGAGGACCCCGGATTCCTTCCGAAGAAGGTATATTTCATCGGAACGCTCGTCAGTCGTGAAGAAAGGATACGCCGCATAGACGCGCGTCTTGACGCCAGAATAGACGAGGGGATGATAGAGGAGGTGAAAAGACTCCTGAGCGAAGAGCACATAAGTCCCGAAGACCTCATGTACTATGGCCTTGAATACAAGTTCATCACCCAACATGTGCTGGGTATCATCTCACTTGACGAGATGAAGGTTCTTCTCGGGAACGCCATCCACCAGTTCGCTAAAAGGCAGATGACCTGGTTCAGGGGAATGGAGAACAAAGGTTACAGGATACACTGGGTCGACCCCAAGTCCCTCGGATGAGCCCCGATACCGACACCGCTAAACCTGGATACCGAAAGTCTTCCGGGGCGACTCCCTCTTTCTCCAATAGTCCGAATCGAAATCCTCAGGATATACGAACGGACCGTCATGGTCGAGGGTGAAACTCAGATAAGTTATCTTGAGTCCCTGCTTGAGGAACATTTTCTCGTAATACGTCTGGACCGAGAAAAGCGCATCGACGGCATCTTTCCCCATAACCGATACGGCGGAGGAAGAATAAATCTTCTCCTTGTCTTCCCCATAAAGATCCTCGGCGCAGGCTATTATATGGAGACCGCTGGCTTTGGCCACGGCCTTGCTGTACTGGTGAAGGAACATGCTGTCGGTCTTCAGGTGGATTATTCCTCCCGGGCGCAGAAACTTTGAGTACCTCTCCAGGAAACGCGGGGAGGTGAGGCGGTTGTTCTCGCTCTTGAGCTGGGGATCCGAGAATGTGAGCCATATTTCGGAAACCTCCCCCGGTGCGAAGAACGCCTCGATGAATTCGATCCTGGTCCTGAGGAAAGCCACATTCGGAAGATTGTGCTCCGTCGCGTACTTGGCTCCCTTCCAAAGTCTCGCACCTTTGATGTCGACCCCTATGTAATTGAAGGAAGGATTACGCAGGGCAAGGTCTATGGTATACTCCCCCTTGCCGCATCCCAACTCGAGGACGATGGGACGTTCCCCTTTGAACATTTCGGAGTTCCACTTCCCCTTTATCGGGTGATCCTTGAGGATGAAGCCCTCTCCGGGAGCGGCGTCAAGCACATCTCCCGTCTGGGGTTGGAGAAGACATCCGAAAGTCTCGTTCTCCTTGAATTTTCTTAATTTCCCGTGTCCCATCTCTATTTTCTGGTTGCCCTTATGCCTATACCTGTAACTCCGAAGGTCTCTATCGCCTCCTTGTCCATACTAAGTGAAAGTGTCCATTCCCCCGGAGGATCCATGGAAAGGTCCTCCCTGTATGGCGCGACGACCCTTTTTCCGTAAAATGATCCGGCATCAAGATATTCCCTCCCGATGAAAACCTCTTCAGAATATTTCTCGCCTTCGGGAGATTCCCAAAGCGCGGAAACCCCGATTCCCGAAAATTGGGCGAACTTGAGGTTGCCGCAATCCATATTCACATACAGGTCCAGATCGTAGACTTCCCCCTCCGGGAAATCCAACGCAAACCGGTACGCTCCCGACTCGTCGGCGTTCTCCGTCCTCACGAAATGCTCCGAGGACTGGGGTCGGGAACACGAGAAGACGAGCGGAACGATGGCGACGAAGGAAAGTATGATCCTGCGGAACATCATTGGGCCCGATTGTTTCCCTGGCCGCCTCCCGCGGGACGTTTACCCTTGTTGTTGCCCTGCTGACGCTTTCCGCCCTGTCCCTGCCCGCCCTGTTTGGGTTTGGGCTGTCCTTCCTGCTTGGGGACATTCTGTCCTTCGTTCTGGGCAGGTTTCTGGGCCTGAGCCTGCGCATTCTGGTCGGACTTGCCCTTGGAGGATTTCTTCTTTTTCTTCTTCGGTTTGTCGAAACGCGTTATGCTGTCGTCACCTACAGCGGAGATGAATTCCGGAGCGTCGACGGCTTCCTCCATCTTGAGCGACTCCGGACGGATTCCGTTACGGTTCATCTTCTGTATCTCAATGACTTCCGAAGCGTCCAGAGGATACATGTTGGCGAGAGATCCCTTCTCGTAGGAGAAATACATCTTCTCCTGGAGGATATCGGTTTTCACGAGATACGCCAATCCGTCCTCGAACTCCAGCGGTTCCTGAACTTTCGGAATGCGGGACTGCGCATCAAGATAATTGGCCACTTCGTAATTGAGACAGCATTTTAGCTTTCCGCACTGTCCGGCAAGTTTCTGGGGATTGAGGGAAAGGTCCTGGCAACGCGCGGCGGAAGTGGAAATGGACTTGAACGAAGTGATGTAATTGGCACAGCACAGTTCCCTGCCGCATACTCCCAGACCGCCGATGAGGCCGGCTTCCTGACGGGCTCCGATCTGCTTCATCTCGATTCTGATGCGGAACTCCTCGGCGAACACCTTGATCAGTTCCCTGAAGTCAACCCTGCCTTCGGCGATGTAGTAGAAGATGGCTTTGGTCGCGTCCCCCTGGAACTCGACATCTCCGATCTTCATCTCAAGACCCAATTCGGCCGCGATCTGACGCGCCCTGATCATCGTATCCTGCTCACGGGATATGGCCTCCTGCCATTTCTCGATGTCGTAGGGCTTGGCTTTGCGGTAGATTTTCTTCAGGAGATTGGGGTCCGGATCGATTCCCTTGCATTTCATCTGCCGGGCGACGATCGGTCCCTCGAGTGTGACGATACCCAGGTCGTGGCCCGTCATCGATTCGACGATGACGAGATCCCCGGTCTTTATGCTCTGGCCGGAGTCATTGCGGTAGAATCCCTTCCTCGTATTTTTGAAACGGACTTCGAATATGTCGGAGTACTGCTCCTGCCTCACACCCTTGAGGTAATCGTAGTCCTCGAGTTTGCAGCATCCCTGACGATACACGCAAACCAGGTCGTCATTATCCTTCCTGGTGACGGTACAGCCCCTGCTGCAATCGAATTGTATGTTTTCGTTCTCGTTCATTGAGTCGTTTGTCTATTGTCTGACGCTGCCGAACATCCTCGAGACCATGTTGCAGAAAATGATCTTCTGACCCACGTTGCGCTCAAGCCTCTGGGCAGCTCTCCCGATGATATCAAGGGATGAACGGCAGAAGGAACGGCCGCATTTTCCGGCCATCTCCACGTAGAAATCCCGCTCTTGCGGCATGATTCCGGAGATTTCCTCCAAACCCTGCTGCAGCATGAATATCTTTCGGATACATTCTCCGGCAAAGTTACAAAAAGCTTTCTGTTTTTCCCTCGAATCCATTGACGCTATGACGTCTCCGGTTTCAAGCGTGGCCAGATAATCCCTCGATACGATGTTCTCCATCAGTGTGAAGAAAAGTTCCCTCGTCGCAGAGGTTTCCTCCCTCCTGGAGAGAGCATAAAGGGCTTCTCCCACACTTCCCGAACTGAATGCGGCGGCGAAAGAGGCGTCTTCGTGGGAATATCCGAACCGCTGCTCCAGCGTACGGCAAACCTCTTCCTTCGACAGGGGAAGGACCCTCAGAGCCTGGCATCTCGAGGAAATCGTCTGGAGTACCGATGACGGGGAATGGGTTATGAGGATGAAAAGATCGTTGGGAGCGGGTTCCTCTATGGCCTTGAGAAGTTTGTTGGCGGTTTCGGCATTCATCCTCTCTGGAAGCCATATGACGATGCTCCGGTATCCGTCCGAGAGGCTCGTCAGGGAAAGCTTCTGGATTATGGCCTTGCCTTCCGCGACGGCTATGAGTCCCTTCTTCTTCTCGAATCCCAACGCCTCCGACAATTCGCTTTCAAGGAAATACGGGTTCTTGCCGACCAGTTCGAGCCACAGCTGAAGAAACATGTCGCAGACGAGGTTCTTCACTTCGCCTTTGACCTTCGTCCCCGAAGTTATCGGGAAAGTGTAATGGACATCGGGGTGATGCCCCTTATTGAGCTCCTTGAGAAACTCCATCGCGATGGCAAGAGCGCCGCATCCTTCGTTTTCATAAAGCATCATGGCATGCGGCACCCTGTTTCCGGCTATCATTCCGGAAAGGGCACGCTTGAGGTCGTCGTTACCTATTATCCCTTCAAATGCCATAATTCTTCAAAACGTCAACGGTTCCTTTGGGAGACGAAGACTGTCAGTTCTTCCAGAAGCATCCGCGCCCTGCCTTCAGGGAAGGTCCTTAGGGAAGAAAGAGCTTTGTCAACCCACTCTCCGAGCACTTTTTCAGCCCATGCGACACCGTCATATTCCTTCACGAAGGAAATGATCGTGTCGATCACAGAAGGAGTCTCAGTGACGGAACAAAGAAGCGAACGGATCTGTTTTTCCTTTTGGGGTCCGGCGGAAGCGAACGCCCCGAAAAGCGGAAGGGTTATCTTCTGTTCCTTCAGGTCCTGTCCGGCGGGTTTCCCCATCTTCTCGCTTCCCTCGTAATCAAGGATGTCATCCTTTATCTGGAATGCCATTCCAAGATTGTATGTGAACTCCTTTACCGCTTCTTCTTTTGACGGATCGGCATCAACCGATATCGCACCGACAAGGCCCGAAGTCTCGAAAAGAGTAGCGGTCTTGGAGTAGATTATCCTGTAGTATTCCTCCAAGGTGGTACTGCAGGAAGTGGTGCACTGGAGTTGGAGCATCTCACCGCTCGCAAGGTCGGACAGAGTCTTGGAAAAGAGCCTGGCCACTCTCAAGGGTTGTTTGCTCGAAAGGACCAGATCAACCGCCTTCACCAGCCAATAGTCTCCGATGAGTACCGATGGACCGGCTCCCATCAATGACACCACTGTAGGTTTCCCCCTTCTTGTGGAACTGCAGTCCACGACATCGTCGTGAAGAAGGGTGGCATTGTGCAGAATTTCCACCGCCCCCGCATATGCAAGCGTATCCGGATTCCGCTCCCCCGAACAGGCCAATGCGGAAAGAATGGTTATCATCGGGCGCATCATCTTTCCGTCATTCGAGAGTATCGACTCATTGGTCGAATCAAGAAGAGCGATGTCACTTGAAAGGGCCCGCCTCATGATGGAGGCCACCTCCTTCAAATCCTTACCGATAAAATCAAGAACGGAAGATAAAGCCATAGGAAGGAACTTTAATTCTGACTGTCTAGAATTGCAGCCAATTCTTTGACTGTTTCGGGAAATAGCAGAAGGTCCCGGTCAGAAGGATTGAGCATGCCCGTATCGACATAGTGGTCCAGAAGCGCTTTGAGCGGATCGTAGAATCCGTCCACGTTGAGGGCGAT
>AUXO013142103.1_pt1 | contig 13107 bp, 8 predicted proteins | sample 768731 | NCBI WGS metagenome assembly AUXO01 (sample SAMN02715735, study PRJNA202380) | gut metagenome | biome: sheep rumen | host: Ovis aries | place: New Zealand: Palmerston North
GAGAATAGAAAAGCATTTCCAGAAGTATATGAAGATTATAAGGATATTATTAGTAAGTATGGTCTTGATATGCTAAAAGAAGGAAAGACAGATAAGCACTTAGCAATAATTTATGATCATATTTTAAATAAAGATTATGTGGATAAAGAAAGTGCAACGAAGCTTGCAAGTGTTATAAATTCATACGAAGTAACAGTTGATAATGAAAACATTAATGAAGTAATTGTTGTTCATAAGGAAAAGGTTAGTGAGGTTAGAAAGTACGTATATGATGGTAGTGCTATAGTTGAGTTATATACTGAAGAACCTATTATTCTTTTCGCTGATGCAAGTGGTAATAGATATTCACAAAGTATTGATTATAAATTAACTAAGCTAAATAAGTTAGATGATTATCTTGATACATGTTTTGAACTTAGTCAGGATGATGAAAAACTTAAACTTCATTATGCTGAAAACTATATTAAATATCGAAATAATCCATTGCCGGATGTTGAAATATTTAAGAATATTTTAGAGATACATTCTTTAAGAAGCGGATATAGAAGAGAAGTTATGGGTGACATCATAGATTATTATTATGATAATTTTGATGGTACATTCTTAGATGATTATTTAACTTCACTTGATGTTTCAAATATGTATCCTAATACATGTATAAAGACTATTGAAATGATGATTACAAGAGGTCTATATAAGGAAGCATACTCATTGTTACAAACATGGGGATATAAAAAGATTTCTGTAAAGCTTCTTGTGGCATGGGTTGATTATATAATTGAAGACATTGAATATGAACTTGATGATTTAGTACTTAAAGTATGCGAGTTTATATTTAAAAAGGGTAATACTGATGAAATAATAATTAAGTATTTGTATAAGTACTATTATGGTACTATCCCTGAAATGATGAAACTCTTTAAGATTGGTGTTGAACTTGCTAATGAATCTGAAGAGTATAGGAATGAACTTTCACCTGACATTATGGAACGTTTATTAGTTCAAATGATGTTTGAGTCATTTAAGGGTAATGAACTTTATGAAGTATTTAAGTATTATTATCCAAGTGGTATTGCAAGAAAACTTAAAAATGCATTCTTTACATATTGTGCACATAATTATTTTGTAAAACGTAATATCATAAATAATGAAGTGTTCTCATATATTGAACTTGAATTATCTGCAGGTGCAAGAATGCCAATCATTTGTAAGATAGCGCTTCTTAAGTATTTAAGTACACTTAATAATCTTACTAATAAGCAGAAAGAATATGCTAGAAAGCTTATTGGTGATCTTACAGAAAAGAATGTTGCTTTTGAGTTTTACAAGAAATTTACAAAGTATTTTTCAGTGCCATATCAGGTACTAGATAAAACATATATTGAACATCATACTAATCCAAAATATAAGGTTAGTATAAGTTATACACTTACAAAGCAGGGTAAGACAACTGGACTTTTATCTGCAGAGATGACGCAAAATTTCCCAGGAGTGTATGTTAAGGCATTCCCGTTATTTGCTGGGGACAGAATTGATTACTACTTCAATGAAAGATATTCAGACAGTGAAGTTACGATTGAAGGTAAATCAATCACAGTTAGTCCTGTTAAGTCGGGCCTTACAATTGGCAAGAGTAGATATGAACTTATTAATGATATGGTTATTAATGAGGATAATAATCTTGCTGAGCAAATTTATGATTTTTATACTAAGCGAGTTATTGCTCAAAATCTTTTTGAGGTATTATAGCGGAGGCAATTATGTTAGATGATAGATTTATATCTACCACAATTGGTATTGATTTCTCAGGTGATTATACGCAGGTAAGTGTATTTGATGAGGAATATACACCGGTATCAATGAGTGTCATTAAGAATGAACAGAGATACTTAATTCCGACGGCATGTTTTGTGGATGAGAAAACTGGTCATTGGTATATCGGTGATGAGGCCATTGCAAGAAGTAAGAATAGTCCTGGTGAATTACTTATGGATATTCCAAAACTTGTAATGACTAAAAGCAGATTTGAAATATTTGAAAATATATTTGATAATGCAACAATTGTTTCAATCTTTATGTCAAAGATTTTAGAGACAGTGGAAATTAATTCTGATGTTAAGGAAGTTTCAAATATAGTAGTTTCAATTGCGGAAAGTGATAGAAGTAACATTGAAGTTATTTATAATGCTTTTGAAAAGATGAATTTTCCATCAAGCAATATAAGAGTAATTTCACATAATGAAAGTTTTGCATATTATGTATGTAGCCAGAAGTCAGATATTTGGGTTAACAACGTATTAATGCTTAATTTTAGAAATGGAACTTTGGTTGCCAGAACTCTTTATACAAATTCAAAAAGAGGTCCGCATATTATTACTGTTACTGAAGAAACATATCCAAGTGTTACATTATCAATGATAAAAGATGATAGTGAAAATGCTGACGTAGCACTTGCACAAATATTGGATTTGATATTTAGAAGGAATGTTTATTCTGCATGTTTCTTAATTGGAGAAGCATTTAATGATGGCGATAAGTTAAAGAGAAGCATGCAACTTTTATGTGCTAATAAAAGAGTGTTTAAAGGTCATAATCTGATAGTAAAAGGTGCAGGTTATGCTGCTAGAGAAATATATGGTGAACAGACTATTAATACTGTCTTATTATGTAAGGGACGTACAAGATTAGACATAGGTCTTATGGTTCTTTATGAAGGAAGAGAAAGACAGGTTGTTCTATCACCAGCAGGAACTAACTGGTACGAGGCGTCTGAAAAAGTTGAATGCATAGTCGACCGAGTCAGTGCTTGTAAATTTGCTATTACTAATCCACTTACAAAAATTACGAATTATGTATTCTTGAATATTGATGAATTCCCTCAAAGAGGTAATAAACAAACAAGAATTGAAATTGAAGTATCGTATAAGAATGAGGAAACATTACTTCTTAACGTTACTGATAAGGGATTTGGAGAGTTTTTTGAAGCAAGTGGAATGGAAGTTAAGAAAGAAATTAGAGTTTGGGATTACTTATAAAACAAGAGGTATCTTATGAGTGGCTTAATGTTAACGCAGACACAGTCTGATGTGCCTTATTACATTAAAGAAATCGGTAAGAATGTCTATTCGATAGAAGAGTTAAGTTATTATTTATATAATCACTTATACTTGGTAGATGAGGATTTCTTTGGTGATGATTTAATAGAATATATTGATGAATATCTTGATAATTCCATGGTTGCTAATGGCTTAAAACAAGCCATAGAGCATGGAGCTTCACTTAGTGAGTTGGTATCATTTGTTATTAAGGCATCTGGATACTATAATGCTGAAGAGATTAGGATATTCCAGAAACAATTAGATTTGTTGAGAACAAGTACCATAACTCAGAGACAAAAGGCCAAAGCGGATATTTTGATGGGACATAGAAAGTTTTCAATGGCACTTGATATTTATAATAAAATAGTTATGCATCCAGATCCTGAAGAAACATCTATATTTTATGGAAATGTATATAATAACATAGGTGTTATTTATGCAAATATGTTTGCTTTTGAGGATGCAAGGGATTTATTCCAGAGGGCTTATAAAATTAATCATTCAATTGTTACACTTAAACATCTTATTTATTCAGATATTATGTGTGATGGAAATCTAGAAAAGACACTTGAGAGATTTAGTATTTCTAGTGAAATGATTGAAAATTGTAAGCGTGAAATTGATGCAATTAGAAATGAAGAGTATAATTTCTTAGATGGAGAGAGTGATATTTCTAGATGCATTGATATATTTAAATATGAGTACGAGCAGGAGATGCTTAAATAAAATACAAGGAGAATCACAATGAAAGAATTAGAAAAGAATTATAATCCGGCGGACATAGAAAATCGTCTGTATGAAAAATGGTTATCAAAGAAGTTTTTTCATGCAGAGGTAAATAGGGATAAAAAACCATTTACTATTGTTATGCCACCACCAAATATTACAGGTCAGCTTCATATGGGGCATGCACTTGATAATACAATGCAGGATATATTAATTCGATATAAGAGAATGCAGGGATTTGAAGCTCTTTGGGTTCCTGGAACTGATCATGCATCTATTGCTACAGAAGCAAAGATCGTTGAAAAGATGAGAGAAGAAGGTATTACAAAGGAAGATATCGGAAGAGATGGATTTCTTGAAAGAGCATGGGATTGGAAGAAACAATATGGAGGTAGAATTGTTTCTCAGCTTAAAAAACTTGGTTCTTCATGTGATTGGGATAGAGAAAGATTTACAATGGATGAAGGCTGTTCAAAGGCAGTAGAGGAAGTATTTGTTAATCTTTATAATAAAAAATATATTTATCGTGGTGAAAGAATTATTAACTGGTGTCCACATTGTCTTACATCTATTTCAGATGCTGAGGTTGAATATGAGGAACAGCCTGGTAAGTTCTGGCACTTAAGATATAAACTTACAGATGGTTCAGGTTATGTACAGCTTGCTACAACAAGACCTGAAACACTTCTTGGTGATACAGCTATTGCCGTTAATCCAGAAGATGACAGATATAAGGATTTGGTCGGTAAGACAGTTATCTTACCTATAGTTCATAGAGAGATTCCTATTGTAGCTGATGATTATGTTGGTATTGATTTTGGTACTGGTGTAGTTAAGATTACTCCAGCTCATGACCCTAACGACTTTGAAGTTGGTCTTCGTCATAACCTTCCAGTTATTAACGTTATGACTGATGATGCTAAGATTACTGATGATTATCCAAAGTATGCAGGTATGGATAGATATGAAGCTAGAAAGGCAATCGTTAAGGATCTTGAAGAAGAAGGCGCTTTAGTTAAGATTGAAGATCATACACATAATGTTGGTACATGTTATAGATGTCATGACACAATTGAACCTAGAGTTTCACTTCAGTGGTTCGTTAAGATGGAAGAACTTGCAAAACCAGCTATTGAAGCAGTTAAGAATGGTGATACAAAGTTCGTTCCAAGTCATTTTGATAAGACATATTTCCATTGGCTTGAAAACATTAGAGACTGGTGTATTTCAAGACAGTTATGGTGGGGACATAGAATTCCAGCATTCTATTGTGATGACTGTGGTGAAATGGTTGTTACAAAGGATAAGAATCCAGTATGTCCTAAGTGTGGAAAGCCTATGAGACAGGATAGCGATACACTTGATACATGGTTCTCATCAGCACTTTGGCCATTCTCTGTTTTAGGTTGGCCTGAAAAAACAGAAGAGATGGATTATTTCTATCCAACTAACGTATTAGTTACTGGATATGATATTATTCTTTTCTGGGTAATTAGAATGATGTTCTCAGGACTTCATCATGTAGGAAAAGTTCCATTTAATACAGTACTTATTCATGGACTTGTAAGAGATTCACAGGGTAGAAAGATGAGTAAGTCACTTGGTAATGGTATTGATCCACTTGAAGTTATTGATAAGTATGGTGCTGATGCACTTAGATTTACTCTTATTACTGGTAATGCTCCTGGTAATGATATGAGATTCTACTGGGAAAGAGTAGAAGCAAGTAGAAACTTCGCTAATAAGGTTTGGAATGCATCAAGATTTATTATGATGAACATGCCAGAAGGTGGTATTAATACAGATACAATTCCTGCTGGTCTTACTATTGAAGATAAGTGGATTTTATCAAAGGTTAATACTCTTTCTAAAGATGTATCTGAAAATCTTGATAAATTTGAAATGGGTATTGCTGCAGATAAGATTTATAACTTTATCTGGGAAGAATTCTGTGATTGGTATATTGAAATGGTTAAGCCAAGATTATATGGTGAAGAGTCAGAATCAAAGACAGCTGCACTTTATACACTTAGCACAGTATTAACATCTGCACTTAAGATGTTACACCCATACATGCCTTTCGTTACAGAAGAAATATTCTGTACATTACAGGATAAGGAAGAAACAATTATGGTTTCAAATTGGCCTGTTTATACAGAAGAATTAAACTTCGCTAGCGAAGAGAATGCAATTGATTTAATTAAAGACGCAGTTAGAAGTATTAGAAATACAAGAGCTGAAATGAATGTACCACCTTCAAAGAAAGCAAAGGTATTTGTTGTTTCAGATGATGAAAGTGTTAGAGATATTTTTGATGAATGTACAGTTATCTTTAAGACTTTAGGTTATGCTAATGAAGTTGTTATTCAGGATAATAAGGATGGTATTAGTGATGATGCTGTATCATGCGTTATCTCAAAGGCAACAATTTACATGCCATTTGATGAATTAGTTGATAAGGCTAAGGAGATTGAAAGACTTAAGAAGGAAGAAAAGAAACTTGAAGGCGAACTTAAGAGAGTTAATGGCATGCTTTCAAATCCAAACTTCACAAGTAAAGCTCCTGAAGCTAAGATTAATGAAGAAAAGGCTAAAAAGCAGAAATATGAAGATATGATGGAACAGGTTAAGAAACAGCTTGAACGTCTATCATAAGTTGTATTTTGATACTAACTAAATGAAATTATAGATGGATAAATACAATGGATAATATTAAGGATTTTAATAATATAACATATGATGAAGCAGTGGAATATCTTTTAGATATTCCACGCTTTATGAAAAAAACAGATTTAAAAAATTTAAGACATTTGCTAAATATAATGCAAGATCCTGATGAAGGTTTTGAAATAGTTCATGTAGCTGGAACTAATGGAAAGGGATCAGTGTGTGCATATCTTTCGTCAATTTTAATTGAAGATGGTAAGAAGTGTGGTTTATTTACATCTCCACATTTGGTTAAGATAAATGAAAGAATAAAAGTTAATGGTAAGGATATTAGTGATGAAGACTTCTTAAGAGTTTTCAAAACAGTTATGCTTGCTATTACAGCTCATATGAGTGAGGGGTATGAACATCCTTCGTTTTTTGAAGTATTATGTGCAATGGCACTTTACTATTTTAGAGAGCAGAGAGTAGATTATGCTGTTTTAGAAACTGGGCTTGGTGGAAGACTTGATGCTACTAATGTTGTTGAAAAGCCAAGACTTTGCATTATAACAACAATTGATTTAGATCATACCGAAATATTAGGAGATACCATTGAGAAAATTGCGACCGAAAAGGCTGGAATTATAAAGAAGGGTGTTCCTGTAATATTCGATTATAGTGGAATTTCAGCATGGAAAGTGGTTAGAAAAGCCTGTGTTATGAATAATTGTTTATTTATTGTTGCTAAGGGCAATACACTTAATGTTGAAGTTAATGAAAACCATATAGAATTCTCTGATGAAACTCTTTTTGATGGAGAAAAATTCAGAATAAATACGGTTGCTCTTTATCAGGCTGATAATGCTAGACTTGCTGTTATGGCTGCAAGAGAATTAGGTGTTGAAAAAGCAGTAATTAAAAGAGGACTTTTAGAAGCTTTCTGGCCTGGAAGAATGCAACAGATTAAGAAAAATGTTTATTTAGATGGAGCTCATAATGTAAGTGGAATGAAGGCTTTTATTAAAAGTGCTAGAAACATAATTAGAGCGAATCCATCAATGGATAGGAAAATAACCTTGGTTCTTGCAATTGTTTCTGATAAAGATTTTGATAGTATGGCTAAGGAGATTATAAATAGTGCATTATTTGATGATATTATTGTTACACATGTTAAATCGAATAGGGCACTAGAAATACAAAAATTGATATTGAGTTTAAGTAAGTATATGTATAATCATGAAGGTAAAACAACATTCATATATGAAGGAAAGGCTACTCAGTTTAATTTACATGAAGCTAATATAGTTGGAGTTGAAGAATTAACTGATGCTATTAATTACGTAATCCCATATAGGGAAGAGAATGATATAGTATTTTTTGCTGGTTCTTTGTATATGATAGGCGATGTGCTAAAAAAGGAGGTAAACAATGATTAATTTTGAAGAGGAACTTTCAAAGTTTCATCCAAGTGTTGAAATCGAAGATGCAGAGGATGCAATTTATAATACAAAAGTATCAGACATTACTGATATTATGTTGGAAATGCTTGAGGAAGCAAAAAACACTAATACTAAGAAGACTAAATAGTTTTGAAATAATTAATTGGAGCTAAAATTATGAGATGTTTTAATTGTGGCGAAGTACTTTCAAACAGTGATTACTGTATGAATTGCGGAGCTAATGTTACAGTTTATAAAAAAATAGTTATAATGTCTAATACTTACTATAATCAGGGCTTGGTAAGAGCTAATAACAGAGATTTATCAGGGGCTGTTGATATACTTAGTAGAGCAGTTAGACTTAATAAAAATAATGTAGATGCAAGAAACCTTTTAGGTCTTGTTTATTTTGAAATGGGTGAAGCAGTGCAGGCTTTCTCTGAATGGGTACTAAGTGCAAATATTATGCCTGAGAACAATGCTGCTACAAGATATTTAAAAACAATAAAAGCTAATCAGACTAAGTTAGATAATCTAAATCAGTCGATTAAAAAGTATAATACCGCACTTAAATATGCAAAAGACGGAGAAACAGAAATGGCCATCTTACAGTTAAATAAGGTTTTGAATATGAATCCAAACCTTATAAAGGCATACGAACTTTTAACTCTTATGTATATGAAGAGAGGTTTATATGTTAAGGCTAGAAAGTGTATTATGCTTGCACTTAAAATAGACACTTGTAATCCACTTTGTATAAAATACAAGAAAGAAATAGAAAGTTTTCTTGATACACAAAGAAGAATTGATCCTGCTGGATATAGCAGAAAGAAGAGATTACAGGAGAATAGTAAGGATCCTGGAGCCTCATACATAAGTGGAGATGATGTAATTGTTCCTCAAAACAATTATAAGGATTTAGCAAGTGGAGCAATTGGTGTTTTACAGGTTCTTACTGGAATAGTAATTGGTGCGTTAGCTGTTTACTTTATAGTTACTCCTTTGAAGGTTAAGAAACAGACACAGGATGTTAATGAAGTTAAAACAGAATATGATCAGAAAATGGCAATTAAAAAATCTACTATTCAAGAACTTGAAGCAAGAGTAGAGGATATATCAAAGCAGTTAAAAGAAGCTGAAGATAAGGAAACAACTGATAAGAAGATTGAAAAGAATAATAAATATTTGTTAAAGGCTATGCAGGCATATCTTGCTGATGATAAGCCAAAGAGTATGGAAATCCTAAATAAGATTGATACTACAGTTTCAATGAATTCAGATGTGTTTGATTCAATTTACAAATCATTACATGATAAAATGGCCAAGGAAATGGCTGATGAATTCTATGAAAATGGTATGAAGGCTAGAGAGAATGGTGATAATGATGAAGCTATTAAGTGTTTTGAAGAATGTATAAAAACAGAACCAAATTATGGTAATGCTTATTATCAGCTTGGAAATATTTATCATAAGCGTGGTAATGAAGAAAAAGCAGAAGAAATGTTTGAATATATTGTAAAGAATCTTAAGGGCAAGATTGATAAAAACAAATATAATTTCGCTAAAGGTCAGGTTTCAGATGAATTCTTAAATTCATTAGATGATTTAGGTGATGATTCAGATTCAAATGATGGAAATTCAGATGATGGAAATTCAGATGATGAAAATAATGATTCAGGTGATTCTGGTGATAATTCAGACGGTGAAAACAGTGATGATTCTGGAGATGGCGGAGAAGGCTGATAATAGTGAAAAGTTTTTAATTTATGAATTATAATGTTTATATGAATAACGATGACTTTTAGCCATCGTTATTTGTATAAGTAAAAGAAAATGGGGTTAGTATCAATTTGATAATAACCATATGGAGGGAATATGAAACTAGTTTTAGAAGAAATATTTAAAAAATTTGATGATAAAGTGGTTATTGCAGATACGGGTTTTACTTTTGAGAGTGGTAAGATATATGGTTTACTAGGAAGAAATGGAGCAGGTAAAACAACACTCTTTAATATTATTAATGATGATATTAAGGCAGAACATGGTAAGGTGTACTTAACTGATGATGAGGGAAATACAAGAAAATTAGATATTGAAGACATCGGCTATGTTATTTCAGCACCAGTTGTTCCAAACTTTTTAACAGGTAGAGAAATGCTTAAATTCTTTATTGAAATCAATCAAAAAAGAATAAAAGATTTAAAAACAATTGATGAATATTTTGATATGGTTTCAATTGATGAAGCTGATAGAGATAGACTCGCAAAAGATTATTCACATGGTATGAAGAATAAAATGATGATGTTATTAAATTTTATTTCGAATCCAGATGTTTGGCTTCTTGATGAACCACTAACATCTTTAGATGTTGTTGTTGCGGATGAGATGAAACAGTTACTTAGAACTATGAAAGGTGATCATATTATGATTCTTTCAACTCACATTATGGAACTTGCAACTAGTCTTTGTGATGAAATTGTTCTTCTTAAGGATGGAAAGTTATTACCACTTGATAAGGGAGATATGACTAAAGAAGAGTTTGAAAAATTCATTATAAATATGCTTAAAGGTGAGTATGGTAATGTAGAAAACTCTGAAGAAGTTTCAAATGAGGAGAAGGAAGAAGTTATAAATGATTAATACATATAGAGTAAATAGAAAAGTAAGAAGTGCTTATGAGAAGAATCAGCTTATATTTCTTATATCAAAAATTCCTCTATTAGGTGATTTGATTACAAGTAAGTTTTATTCTTCAAAGGGAATAAAAATATTTTTAAAGATTATTAATTTTATAAAATCGTTATTTGGATTGTTTGTAGGAAAACTTTTATATTTATTTATTACTATTGGATTATGTTCAGGAATATATAAAGAAATAATAGATAAAAAAATAAATAAGCCAGTAATTACAGGAAAGATTTTTTTTGTGTTTATAATCTTGACTGTTGCTGGAGGATTTATAAATAATCAAATTACATCAGTTATGAGTGAAACATATTCTTCGATTATGATTCTTAGAATGGATGCAAAGAAATATGCTTTATCAAATTACATAGCTTGTTTGATTAGACATTTTATAGGATCTGTAATTGCATCTGTGATAGTATATATCGCTGTTGGGTATTATCCTTTATACATGGTTATAGTTTATCCATTATATACAATCATGATTAAGGTTATTTTTGCATCGGTAGTTATAGGAATACAAAGGAAAAATATTAATAGAGATAATCTTGTTGGGTTTTCTAGTTTAATAACATTTGGTGTAACTGTGGCTTGTATTTTTATTGCATTTGTTGGGGGGTTGTTTTTAAATCCACCGGCATATATTTTGATTCTTATAACTATTCTTGCGACTCCTTTTATGATTGTTTCATGGAAAAAACTGTTTGAATTTAACGATTATAAATATCTATATAAAAAGTTATTATTTGATAGTGAATTTAGTGATGAGAAAAGTGTAGCAAATAAAACAGAAATTCAAAACTATAGTAAAATGCTTGATGCAAATATTGGTGATGATATAAAAAATGGTGCATCAATAAGCAATAAAAAAGGATATGATTATTTTAATGATATCTTTATTAGGAGACATAGAAGTATATATTATAAGCATTGTTTAATATGTTCTTTAATTATATTTGCGATATTTGCGATATTCTCCGTTGTTGGAATTATCATTCAACAAGATCGTCTGTTTCGTTTAATGCGATTACTTGTTGAAGAACATATATGTGGATTTTTGTTTGTTTTATATATTGTAAATAGAGGTGAAGCATATACCAAGGCATATTTTTATAACTGCGATTGTTCGATGCTTACATATAATTTTTACAGAAAGAAGGAGACAGTTATTAACTTATTTATGATTAGGCTTAAATCCATAATAAAATATAATATGATTCCTACAATTATTATTGCAATTGGAGTAGATGTGTTGTATTTTATTGCATCGGGAGAGAAAACTTCCGTTGTTGGAATTATCATTCAACAAGATCGTCTGTTTCGTTTAATGCGATTACTTGTTGAAGAACATGTATGTGGATTTTTGTTTGTTTTATATATTGTAAATAGAGGTGAAGCATATACCAAGGCATATTTTTATAACTGCGATTGTTCGATGCTTACATATAATTTTTACAGAAAGAAGGAGACAGTTATTAACTTATTTATGATTAGGCTTAAATCCATAATAAAATATAATATGATTCCTACAATTATTATTGCAATTGGAGTAGATGTGTTGTATTTTATTGCATCGGGAGAGAAAACCTTATTCTATATTATTACTCCAATTTCAATATTGGCTATGGGAATCTTTTTCTCAGTGCATTACCTTTTTTTATATTATGTATTGCAACCTTATAATGAAAAAATGGAAAATAAAGGCGTGATATATACCTTATGTACAAGTTTGACATATATGGCATGTTATCTTATTTATGATAAAAAGATTAGTTCATTATTGTTCTGTCCGATTATGATTGGATTTACAATTTTATATGTTATTGTAGCTTACTTTGTAATTAATTCATTTGGATATAAGAAATTTAAACTTAATTTGTAATTATGGAATATTATTCACTTAATAAGTATCTTAAAGATACATACGGTAGAAAATTGTATAAGATTAGCATTGATGCTGGATTTACCTGTCCTAATAGGGATGGTTTAATTGATACAAAAGGATGCATATTTTGCTCTGGAAAGGGATCAGGAGATTTTGCTGAAGATAGGATATGTTCAATCACTCAGCAAATACAATCTGGTAAACAAAGAATTATTGGTAAAATGCCAAAGAACATAAATGAGAATGAAGCGAATTTCATTGCTTATTTTCAGGCATATACCAATACATATGCAAGCGTTGAAGTATTAAGGGATAAATACAGGGAAGCATATGAAAATCCTAATATTGCAATTCTCTCAATTGCAACCAGACCGGATTGTATTAATGAAGAGGTGGTAAGTCTATTATCAGAAATTAATAAGATTAAACCAGTATGGGTTGAGCTTGGGCTTCAGACCATTCATGAGAAAAGTGCGAACTACATTAGACGAGGATATGATTTATCTGTTTATGATGAAGCAGTAAAACTTCTTTGTAATGAAGGTATAGAAGTAATTACTCATGTTATATTAGGTCTACCAGGCGAAACTAAAGAAGACATGCTTGAAACTGTTAAGTATGTTGG
>AUXO010512225.1_pt1 | contig 13106 bp, 10 predicted proteins | sample 768731 | NCBI WGS metagenome assembly AUXO01 (sample SAMN02715735, study PRJNA202380) | gut metagenome | biome: sheep rumen | host: Ovis aries | place: New Zealand: Palmerston North
AAACTTTAAAATAGACTTAATAGTATAGAAACATTGAGCACGAATTAAGAGTAAGGGGTGTTCTAAATGCTTTAAAATAGACTTAATAGTATAGAAACTCTGAAAGAAAATCAGATAATAGGTGTTGCAATCTGTTACCTTTAAAATAGACTTAATAGTATAGAAACGCATTACTTTCAACACTTCCTGCTTGTTGTCTTCTACTTTAAAATAGACTTAATAGTATAGAAACAAGATTTGAATGACTCATAGTTTAAACCAGATGAAATCTTTAAAATAGACTTAATAGTATAGAAACGGAAAAAACGGTTATACATTTACCGTTTATTTAGAAAGAGACTTTAAAATAGACTTAATAGTATAGAAACGCTATTGCTACAAAAACATTACTTGAAAATACATTTCTTTAAAATAGACTTAATAGTATAGAAACAAGGTTGTATCATTCATGTAGAAGCGTGTTAGTTCGTTCTTTAAAATAGACTTAATAGTATAGAAACTTGAAAATAGAAATACAGAAACACCAGCTGATCATCGACTTTAAAATAGACTTAATAGTATAGAAACTAGGATACTTATAAAAAAAAAGAAAGGGAGAATATATGGCTTTAAAATAGACTTAATAGTATAGAAACTTGATAACCCTGTTAAGGCAACAGCAAGTACAGGTGGACTTTAAAATAGACTTAATAGTATAGAAACTTTCAGAAATGACCTACAAATTACATGAGTTAATATACCTTTAAAATAGACTTAATAGTATAGAAACCTTTCTGTATGTGAGTAGTTATCATTCCCGAAATAAACTCTTTAAAATAGACTTAATAGTATAGAAACAATGCACGTGATATTGGTAAAATGCTACAAGAAAAATGCTTTAAAATAGACTTAATAGTATAGAAACAAATACTTGTACAGTAGCTTGATTTGTGTTGACTTACCCTTTAAAATAGACTTAATAGTATAGAAACAGTGTATTCATAAGCCAAGACCAAAAACGACCAGGTAACTTTAAAATAGACTTAATAGTATAGAAACAGACAAAACTATAAAACAGGGGATATTTACTATTTTATCCTTTAAAATAGACTTAATAGTATAGAAACTCCACACTCATAATAGTGAAAGGGAATTCATGTATCCTTTAAAATAGACTTAATAGTATAGAAACTCATCAAAATCTAGGTTACCTCCTCGAATATGAATTGTCTTTAAAATAGACTTAATAGTATAGAAACTTACTATCTTCAGAAAAAACAAAGTTACACTAATTTTTACTTTAAAATAGACTTAATAGTATAGAAACGTTTTTTATTAATTAAATAAAAAATAATTAGATAGTCTTTAAAATAGACTTAATAGTATAGAAACATAGTTCTCCATGTAATCCTAAAAAAAGATAAGAATGCTTTAAAATAGACTTAATAGTATAGAAACAATGAAAAAGAAAAAAATGTTTTCACTGATTTTTTATCTTTAAAATAGACTTAATAGTATAGAAACTAATCACGTCCAAAACAAAGGGAAAACATATGGGAAATCTTTAAAATAGACTTAATAGTATAGAAACCTCTGTTACTAATAATTCATCAAATACATCATTTTTGCTTTAAAATAGACTTAATAGTATAGAAACTATGAAGCTGACTTAAAAGAAGCTATAGGTGATATTGCTTTAAAATAGACTTAATAGTATAGAAACAGGAATATACCATATTCTTCAGCTCGTTCTCCATCTACTTTAAAATAGACTTAATAGTATAGAAACCAGTTCCGGAGGGGCTTGTTTCTGTAAGGGTTATACTATTCTTTAAAATAGACTTAATAGTATAGAAACTCTGCACAGGAAAGATATGAAGAACTTCGTAAAGAAGCTTTAAAATAGACTTAATAGTATAGAAACGAAGATGCAATGCATGAAAGAGATTTCTGGGAATCTATACTTTAAAATAGACTTAATAGTATAGAAACTTATATGTATCATCACCAGTATACACTATTTGTATAGGCTTTAAAATAGACTTAATAGTATAGAAACACAGATAAAGATGATGTTAATAATGATATAATACAAGACTTTAAAATAGACTTAATAGTATAGAAACAAAATAAAACAATACATGAGATACATAACACCATCAGCTTTAAAATAGACTTAATAGTATAGAAACGGTGGACTCATAGGATACTTATCCAAAGATTTATCCCCTTTAAAATAGACTTAATAGTATAGAAACTTATTATTGAGAATATCTATAGTTGGATTAGAGTAGGCTTTAAAATAGACTTAATAGTATAGAAACTATTTCCTTCCTCGTCTCTTTCTAAGTAAACGGTGAATCTTTAAAATAGACTTAATAGTATAGAAACTATTTCCTTCCTCGTCTCTTTCTAAGTAAACGGTGAATCTTTAAAATAGACTTAATAGTATAGAAACCATTCTTTGTACTGTGTAGTATATTGTTGAGGTTATCTTTAAAATAGACTTAATAGTATAGAAACTAATAATAGAGGTTATATTTTCTCAGCTTACTGGTATCCTTTAAAATAGACTTAATAGTATAGAAACACCACATTTAACGGGTAGTTTTCGTGCATATCCGTTATCTTTAAAATAGACTTAATAGTATAGAAACAAGAACTACTATCAACAATAGAGTATCTTGATGTACTACTTTAAAATAGACTTAATAGTATAGAAACTCCCTTAATTGTTGCAAAAGTAAACAAAAAAGGAAACTTTAAAATAGACTTAATAGTATAGAAACTATAGAAAAATAAAAAATATAGGAGAATTAAAAAAAATCTTTAAAATAGACTTAATAGTATAGAAACACTATGAAAAAACACTAAAAATAGTAGGAAATAGTGGACTTTAAAATAGACTTAATAGTATAGAAACACGTTTATACTCAAAATAGATACAGATACAAGTATACTTTAAAATAGACTTAATAGTATAGAAACTACTTAGTACTATCCGAACTAGAGTATTGCCATTTGACTTTAAAATAGACTTAATAGTATAGAAACACTTGTATCCATGTCTTTTTGCTACTGCTTTTAGTTGCTTTAAAATAGACTTAATAGTATAGAAACCTAGCACGGTCAAGGTCTTTATCAGTATCACGCTTATCTTTAAAATAGACTTAATAGTATAGAAACCTGAAACGATTAAAAAAACATTCAAAATAAGATATACTTTAAAATAGACTTAATAGTATAGAAACTTCCACTGGAAATGGTGATGTTGTATTTTCCTATACTTTTGCTTTAAAATAGACTTAATAGTATAGAAACACGTCCCTGCTCAGCAGCATATAATAATCTGATAATACTTTAAAATAGACTTAATAGTATAGAAACTGTTACGATAACCACGGTTAATAATATTATTTCCATCCTTTAAAATAGACTTAATAGTATAGAAACCTCGTAATTGTACATTTAATTCATCATCACTACTAAAAAGCTTTAAAATAGACTTAATAGTATAGAAACCACAAAAACTTACTGAGGGAACATTCCCTGCTGGAAATCTTTAAAATAGACTTAATAGTATAGAAACTAATTGAGCCATTTTTGCTTTAATTGGAGAACCAAATCTTTAAAATAGACTTAATAGTATAGAAACTCATCAGGAACAATATAAAAAGCTTAGTGAACTTTATGACTTTAAAATAGACTTAATAGTATAGAAACCATAATTCTGTTAGTACGTCTACTTTTAGTATTTCTTCTTTAAAATAGACTTAATAGTATAGAAACTACACTTTCCTCTTTGTTATTTTGTTTTGTTTGTTCCTTTAAAATAGACTTAATAGTATAGAAACAATGATAAATATCATGGATTCAGATCAAAAAATGAACTCTTTAAAATAGACTTAATAGTATAGAAATTTGATTACATTTTTTCCAATAAAATAATAGAACTTATTTTTGATAAATGAAAGGATATTGAGGTTGACTTAAAATTCAAGTTGACGTCATATATTATTTTTTTAGATGACTTTTTTCATAGTATATTAATTAGATATGATATAATAGTATATAATTAGTAAATTTCATGGTGAATATATTGCCAGATAGTAATAATGATTATTATTCTCATACTGATAAGAGGCTTGTTGATCATCTTTTGAATGTTGCTGTTAATTCTAGACGTATTATCGAGGAATTAGCTGTTGAAAATAAGGAGTTATTCATGGATCTTAGTTTTCTTATTGGTATATGTCATGATTTTGCTAAGTGCACTACTTTTTTTCAGGATTACTTATTTAGTGATGACCCTGTATATAATAACGATAGTAAGGGTCATGGTCGTTTATCTGCTATTTTTGGATATTATGTTATAAAGAATTATTTTATAAAATCAGAGGATACTAAGTTTTATCCTATATTAGCTTATATTGTGATTAACAGACATCATGGTGATTTGATTGATGCAAAGGGTATCCGTGGTGAAACTAAGATCCTAAATCAGGAGCATGTCACTCTTCTTCAGATTAAAAACTTGAAAAATCAGAAGTATACTCATAGATTTCAGAATCTTAGAAAGTTTTATAAGGCATATAATATTAGTGTTAATGATTTTATTGGTAAATATAAGTTAGTTAAGCAATATATTATCCGTGATTTAAAGCTTCTTAGTGGTGATATGAATTTAATCAATTATGAAGAATTAGTATTCTTATATTCTGTTCTTCTTGATGCTGATAAGTTTGATGCATCAAATACTAGTATGCATCTAAGAAAACATATCTCACCGGAAATTATGAGTAGTTATGTATCAGCGTATCATGATTACTCATCAAATATAAGTAGTATCAGGGATGATGCATATAATGAAATTAATGCTTATAATAGTAAGTTAGATTTAAAAAATAAAATATATTCATTGACTTTACCAACAGGTATGGGAAAAACAATTGATATAATATCATTTTCCTTAAAATTACGTGAAAGAATAGAAAAAGAGGAAGGATTTACTCCAAGAATTATATATACATTGCCATTTCTTAGTATAATTGACCAGAATGCATCTGTGATAGAAGATATACTATATAATTCAGATATACGAGGAGTTGATTATCTTCAGAAACATACCTCATTATCAGATAGTAATTATACTCCCTCTGAGAATGATTTTGTTAAAGAACAATCACCAGAACTTCTTATTGATGGATGGTATTCAGAAATTATTATTACAACTTTCATCCAGTTATTTTATTCACTGGTAAGTGATAGGAACAAGTCACTAAGAAAATTCCATAACATAACAAACTCTATCCTAATATTAGATGAAGTACAGACAATACCACCAAAATACTGGTATCTGCTAAAAACAATATTCATGGACCTTGCTAGATATTATAACACGTGGATAATCTTTATGAGTGCAACACAGCCATTAATTTTTAATCCTAATGAAATCAGTGAAATAATAACAGATAAAGACAAGTATTTCCAACAATTAGACAGAGTAAACTACTACTTCCATAATAATAAAATACCATTAAGTACATTTGCCCATAATATGGTTATAAAAATAAAAAACAATATAAACAAAGACGTGATGTTTGTATTAAACACAACAGAATCCTCAAAATACCTTTATGACTACTTAAAACAAAATCTTAATAATAGTTTCCAATTAATATACTTGTCAACAAACATAATACCACTAGACAGATTAGATCGAATAAATAGGATTAATACAAAAACAAGTAAACAAAAGATAATAGTAACAACACAGCTAATCGAGGCAGGAGTAGATATCGACGTTGACATAATTTACCGTGACCAGGCTCCAATAGATAGTATAATACAAACAGCCGGAAGATGTAACAGAAACAACACCCATGAAAAAGGTGAAGTACACCTAGTAAAACTAACCGATAATAAGAGTAATACATACTCAACAATATACAGCCAAACACTAATTAAAGCAACAGAGGAACTAACAAGAAATATTAATATAATCTCAGAAAAAGAGTTCAACATGAAAATACCCGAATTATACCATGAGAAAGTAAAAGAATCAATATCACAGGAAGAATCACATAGATTAATGGAAAAAATAGAGAAGCTAGAACTTAGAAATCTGCAAGACGACTTCAGATTAATTGAAAACACGGATAAACTAGTAGATGTATTCATAGAAAAAGACGAAAAAGCAAAGGAGATTTGGAATAAATATAGAATTATAAGAGAAACAAATAATAGAGAGGAATTTAAGAAAATAAAACCAGAATTCTATAACTACGTCATACAAATCTACAAAGATAAACTAGGAAACAATGAATATGATGAAAAAAGAGGAATAGGATACATATCACATGATAATATAAAAGATAGTTATGATGAGGAAACAGGATACATAAATGAAAAATAAATGAAAAGGAAAATATTTTTTTTATCTAGTATCCATATGTTACTATATGACCACTAGAATCAGCAATTCTGAAATAGCCGTCATCATAATGAATTTTATGTAAGCCGTTTCCCATATTTTCTCTAGAGACTTCATGTTCACTTGGATCCCAGCCATCAATTACTTCATCTTCTAGATATGGGGACTTATATTGATCAGAATAACTTGAACCTGATCTCGCGTTACTTTGTGAACTACTTGAACTAGAGCTACTGGAACTAGTATGAGTAGTATTTGATTGATTTACTGTATTATTTACACTACTATTAGTTATATTTGTTGTGTTATTTGTAGTATTATTAGAATTATTATTAGTCATTATATAAGTTACAGTCGCAGCTATTATAACAACACAAATAACAACAGTAACACAAATCATTATTAAATTATTTCTTCTTATAATTACCACCCTCCTGTTTTTTTTTATTATATTCTTATATATTATTTTGTAGTTTTCATAATAAAAAGATTCATTTATCAAAAATAGAGCAAGATTATAAATATAATGGAGGAATAAATGAAATTATATAAATTAATAGATTCGTTGAATTCTTTTTAATTCTAAACACGAATTAAAACAAAATAATTTAGGAGAAATCCAAAATGAGAACAAAAAACATAGTGGTATTACTAATATTAGTGATATTACTCTGTACTATTAGTGCAGGAGCATATTACACACTTCAGCCACAATATAAGACAATATCAATGAGTGGAATAACATTAGAAGTACCAAGTAGTAATGCATCCGTACAAAATAATAGTGCAAACTATAATTCATACAGTGACTCAAAAAATAATCTAAGCATAAAATCATGGTCTGTAAGAGATACAAACGATATTAACGGATCATTACAGGCAGGTTGGGATATTGGTACACAACAAAGCTCCAATATAGGTTCAAACATCACATATGATAATATATCAGTATATAACAAAAGTGGAACATACACCTACTACGAAGAGGATATTCAGAAAAACTATATGATAGTAATAACAGGAACAGACATAAATCAGGTGACACATGCAGTAAAAACAATGAATAAAACAGGAATACCTCAGATAAATACAAATTCATCAGTGGCAAACATGACAAGTCAGATGAAGGATACAAGTATTAATGACTTATCTAATAATCAGGAAATAAACAAGAAAACAAACGATAACAATAATAATATAGACCCTGATTACGACCCAAAACGTGATGCTAGTCATCAACATGCAAGTGTGGATCATCCAGTGACAGTTCAACAGGATGATGGTGAATACACTTATTATGGACCCGGACATTACGATTATTATGGTGGAGATAATCATATGTCAGGTGAATACTACAAAAGTCGTAACTAACTTATTTCTCCATTTTAACCTTACTTTTTTTTATTTTTAATTAAACAATTTTAATTCATTAGATAATAATTGATAATTTAAAACCTTTTTTTTAGTTTATATTAAAAAACTATTAATCATGAATGTATATATTTTTCAAGTATTTTTTTGTTATATAATAAATCAAGAGGGATATCTTAGGGATTATATTAGCCTCTATTATTTTTTTAAAAGATAATTATTCTACTATTAATAAGCAGAGAAACATTATAATTATGTAAATAAATAGTAACAAATAATTATTTAAAAATCATGAATTTAAAAAAGAATAAATAAAAAATGAGTTATATATTTACTTAAATAAGAGTGAAATTATATGAAAATTATTAGTTGGAATTGTAACCGAGCCTTTCGCAATAAATATAAAAAAGTTTTAAAATATAATGCAGATATTTATATAATTTCTGAAGCTGAAAGACCGGAGAAATACGCTCATCAATCTAAGTATAAAGAATATCTTGACATTATTTCAAATCATTATTGGATTGGTTCTTATAAAGATGGAAAATTATATGAAGATAAAGGATTACTAATTTTTGCAAAAAAAGATATCGCCTTAAAAAACAACTTCTGGAATTCAAAACATGAATTATTTTTATCAATTAATGTTAATAATTATTTTGATTTAGTGGGTGTATGGACACAAAATAATACAAAGTTAAACTTATATTACGTTGAAGAAATGATAGCCTATCTTAGAATATTTGAAGAAAAAATAAAAAAATCTGAAAAAATTATATTCTGTGGAGATTTTAACAGTAATAAAATTTGGGATAAGAATAATGGAAAGGGTCATATGGACATGGTTAAACTATTTAATTCAATGAATTTAAAAAGTATATATCATGAATTATCTCAAGAGGAAGAAGGAAAAGAATCCGTTCCTACATTTTATCAATATTTTCATAAAGATAAACCTTACCACATAGATTATGTGTTTTCAACACCTAATTTAGTAAAAACATTATCAATTGGATCTTATGAAGAATTTGTGGGCTGTGAAAATATGAAAAGTGATCATGTTCCACTTATTTTTGAAATAAAACTATGATTTTTGTACAGTAACTCTATGTTATATAAATTTTTATATGAATATTAAAACAGCATCAAACATTTAATCTTAATGAAGTGAACCTGAAGATTAACTAAAATATAAAAAAATGTATGAATTAACTTATATTCCTAACTATGAATTTAAAAGATTATAAAGAAATCTAGTTATTAAATATACTTTTGGTCAGAAGTAGTTGTTATTATCGTTTTTATTGGTATCTTCATATATTTATATCTAAATAATTAGTAAAAAGTAGTAAATAATCTGAATTACTACTTAGAATTCTTTTTTAATGGTTTAGTATTATCGGGATTATCCGTACTCTGCCAGTAGCTAGGATTATCATGTTGGTCATACATTAATTTATAGTGTTCTCCCTTTTCTGTTTTTGTTGGCTGGTCTCGTGTATAACTAAATTTTTGATTTTCTACATCTACTGTGTTACTACTTTTACTAGTTGATGATTTATAACTACTGTTGCTAGTTGCTTGGTTACTAGTGGATGTTGTTGTATTGTTAGTTTCTATTGTAGTATTATTTAATTCTGATGTTGTATTGTTTGTAGTGGTATTATTTGTAGTATTAGTAGTATTATTATCATTATTCGTATATGATACTGCTGCTATACCTGTTATAATAATTAATATTACTGCAATAACCATTATGATGATGAATTTTTCTCTCATTAGATACCTCCTCTTTTATTACCAAGTTATTAGTATATTTAACTGATCAAATATATGAATTTTATTTATATTATTAGATAGATATATAAATAAGATAATATTCCACATGAATGAGTAAATATCAATGATAATAATCTTCATAAAATAAAATATAATAGGAATACCATTTTTAACATGTTACAGGTATATTAATACTTTTTTCACTATCTTTATAATTCTTCATAAACTCAGATAAATTATTATTTCAAACATGAATAAAAAAAATATAAGCCTTAAAAAACATAATCTAATTAACTAAAATTGGAGTAAACAATATGGTTAAAGAGGAACATTACTTAAATTTATATTTAGACAAAGTTATTTTTAAATTCAAATATTCAACAATTCTATCATTATCCAGTGATAATATTGATGCGGCGAAGCCATTCAGAAAAAAGATTTTTGAGGAATTTCCTGTTGTGGACATTGATATGACTCAGGGTATAGATCTAGATATGGATTTAAACATTAAAGACATAGACCCACTTAATTTAATAGACAATCTTATTTGGATTTTTAAAAATATGTCACAGGATAAAACTGTTGAACTAACAGATAGTTACCTTAAAATAACCTACGAAGATGGTTCATTCACTGATATAAACATGTTTCTGTATGAAATTAATTTAATAATTGATGCTTTAAATGAATTTGCTCCAATTTATCCAGAATCACTAGAATTAAAATATAATCATCTAATATTTGATAAAAATCTTGATGAATTAAAAGAGGATATAAATGATAAGTATTTTAATAATAAACTTATGAAAATGATAGGAGAATATAATTTTAGTAATTATATGAGTATGTTGAATTTTAAAGACAATAGTTATAATATAAACATTCACTATGGATTATTTGATGATTTCTCTGATATATTAAATAAACAACAGTATATGTTTAATATTACATGTGCCTATAAAATTATAAGCTCAGTTGATGAAGTATTTGATGTTTTAAAAGATATGGATAAAACAATGTGGAAATATTATAAAACCGCCATAAAACCTAAATTCAGAAAAGAGATGAAAGAAAGAATTTTAGAAGGAAATTTACCTAATCAATATTAATTTATATTTATGTGATTAGAAAAAATTAAATTGATATATTTTTCAATTAATTTTAATCTTCCTAAATTTGTTTTTTTATTATGTTACATGTACATGTAGTAAAGTATTTTTACTATTTTATTAATATTTTATTTTCAAGGAAAATATGTTATGTATTGTAATTTCAAAATTTAGTATTTCAATCCTAGTTTAAAAAAATTGTCAATAAACACATATGTAAAATTTAATATTCTTTATTTTTAAGATTGAAAATCTCTAAAAAAAATAAGTAGAAATGAAATAAAAATTAAGATAAAATGTTTTGGATATCAATTTAGAAAAAAAGTGAATAAATGATAAATTATTATATACTCATTATAGTATTGTTTTTTAAATTTATATCATTGAATAGCGGAACATCTAACTCACGTGTCATATCCTCTAATTCAAATTTAATCAATAAATTAATAGAATCATCAGATTTGGAAACTTCTGCATAAATACTTCTTGGATTAACAAGTTGTTCTGGTTTTATGTTTAATTCTTTTGATGCATTTAACAATTCAATAGCTACTAAGTTTTCATTTTGATCTACATCAATTATTAGATTTTCTGTAATTTCTATTGAATATGCATAATTATATTCCTGACGTTCTAATGAAAATGCATCTACACTTATATCATAATCATATTTATCCATTTTTAATTCACTCCTATTCGTTTAATTATTTTACTATTATATGTTGTAATTAATAAAATTTTATCTTTTTTTCTAGTAAATACTATGCAGAAGTCATAATTTTTACAAAAGGGATGTTTATATTTTATTCGTACTTTTTCATCATTTTGTAGTGATATTTCTACAGGTGTATGATTGGTAAGTAATTCTTCATATAGCTGAGTTTTGTTATATATTTTATTGTTATGACGTTTATTTCTTTTTATAAAATGGTTTGTTAATATTATTTTTTCTTTGGTTATTGATTCTAAAAATAATAATATTTCAATTAATTCGCTGTTCATAATTTTCTTTTCGTGTTATAATATTTTTATGATTATATTATTTGTATTTTTTATATTCTATTTAATTATATACGATTGTTATTTTATATGATTTTCGAATTGCAACGTCTGTCTAAAATTAGTTCGTTTATGATAGAATATGTTGTGGTGGTAAGTTGTTTTCTGTTTCCGTGTTTTTTCTTAATTTTCAAGGGTGATATTTTTTTAGTTCGTTATAGCTGGGTTTAACGAAGTAAATTTCAATTTTTCATTCAACAGAAATACATGTAAAAAACCCTTCAAAAACACCATAAATCAACCAATACATATACATCAACTATACTCATTTTAGTATTTTCATAATTTTTTTACCAAAAACTTATGTAATAATATCTAATAATCTTGCTTTTAAATACTAACATTTTACATGAAAAAAACAATAAAAAAAATATTAATTATCATCAATATTTAACTTATCCCTAAAATATTCACCAATTTCTTTTTTCTGCTCATCATCATAAATAGTATTATTAATATCCTCATTCAAAGTATACATGGCAAGCTCATAAATAACCTTATTCAAAGCACGACCATAATCAGTAAGACTATAAGAAATATCAACAACACCATCAATATCAGAAATATTCTTCTCAATCAAACCATCTTTTTCTAAATTCTTAAGACAACTAGACAAAACCTTATTAGAAAGGTCAGGTTTATCTTCTTTAAACTCACTAAAATGTGTTTTACCAAAAAACATGTCTCTAATAATCTGAATAACCCATTTCTTATTAATTAACTGAATTGCTAATTCCATAGGACATGGAATCTCATCTTTATCACTTGTCATAAAATCTAATCCTTAAATACTATAAAACATTATATTATTACTACTATTAGATATTATGGTAACTTTTTAGTAACTAAGTAACCCTAAGATTACATTTTCTTTAAATAAGAGAAAAATAATATTTTAAAACAAGAGTTAGAATTATATAACTCATATTAAAAAAATAAACTAAATCAAAAAAGGAGAACTAATATAATGTACAAATTAAACTCTTGGACTAAAAACGCTAATTATTACCAATCAAAAAACTCTAAAAACTACTTAAACACAGCTTGCGGTAGTGAAATCAGCACTGCCTGTGGTAGTGAAGTTAATACAGCCTGTGGAAGTAAAGTAAGTACAGCATGTGGTAGTGAAATCAATACTGCTTGCGGTAGTGAAATTAGCTTATAAATAGTAAAACAAATAATTTTTAATAACTTTTTCCCTTTTTACATTTTTTTTGAACCTATTTTTTATTATCATAGAGAGATTATATATGAGAGATTTTTTCGCATTTCAATGGCATATAACAGATGAATGTGATCAACGCTGCAAACACTGTTATATAGGCTTTGTAGAAATCCTATTTTTGTAAAATTTGAATAGATCTATAAATATTATA